>Ga0209295_1000278_pt1 | contig 35763 bp, 28 predicted proteins | sample Porto_5metaG_FD_187428 | JGI IMG/M metagenome (GOLD analysis project Ga0209295, IMG submission 187428) | Marine algal microbial communities from Porto, Portugal - Porto_5 metaG (SPAdes) (version 2) | ecosystem: Host-associated > Algae > Red algae > Unclassified | place: Portugal: Porto... | reverse complement strand
TATCTAGGTAAGGTAAGATTAAAAAAGCCGTAGAGAAAATTCATGAATTTTCTCTACGGCTTTTTCTATTTTATGGTGGAAATGATGTTTAGGGGTTCATCCAAGTTGAAAATTAGGTAAAATATAGGAAAACTTCTCAATCTTCCGGTTTCGGATTCTTCTTCAATACCCGTGTCATCACACGTATGATGTAGTCCTCCATTTTCTCTCCATTTTCCGGTTCAAAAACATCTAAAGCATTGCTTAGTCCTTCGATGACTGCCGTTGTGTAGCCAAAAAGTTGATGGAGTTTTTCTTCGTTATTGGTTTCCCAATATTCGGCTTCATCCATCACATTAAATTCATCGAAATATTTATCTTGCATATAACGAAACAGTTCTACTACGAATTTATGAATCTCCGGTCCGGCAAATTGCGTTTTGGTAAACAACATATACAAATACTCATGTTCTTTTGCCGTGGTATCGTGTCCGTAGCATTGCAAGCCGAAGGCACTGCCCATTCTGCCATTGGAGAGGAAAGTAAACTGCACCGATTCGCACTCCGGCGGCGTAAAGTGGATGCCATAGATACGGTCGTTATATTCTTCTTTGCCCAAGCTATCCTTCGGAAAATCAGTCTCATAGATATGATATTTCCATTGATGTACTTCGGCTACGTTTTTCACTTCCTCAATCATATCGGGCAGCGATGCGCCCTGTTTGAATCTTCCATTATAATGTATCGTCAATCCCATGTCGTAAAAATACGAAATCTTGTTATATTGCCCTATTGTTCAATTGTTTTATCGTTTCTTTGTGGAACGAATTGACGAATTGACGAGTTGACGAATCACGAATACACGAATCACGAATACACGACATACATGCGAGTTTATTTAGACCATGCAGCCACTACCCCACTGAGCGAAGAAGTCTTAGAGACGATGCTGCCTTACTTCCGCGAGCATCACGGCAACCCATCTTCCATCCACGCCGACGGGCGCAAAGCGCGTACTGCTGTAGAAGATGCCCGTAAAATCGTAGCCGATTGTTTGGATGCTTCTTTGGGGGAAATATTCTTTACTTCGGGCGGTACGGAGTCCAATAATATGGCACTTTTTGGTGCGGTGCGCGACTTAGGTGTGGAGCGTATCATTAGCTCGAAATTGGAGCATCACTGTGTATTTCACACCTTAGAAGAACTTGATAAACAAGGAAATATACAATTAGATTTTGTAAAAACGGATAGTCGTGGACGAGTAGATATAGCGCATTTAGAGGAATTATTAAAGGATAAAACAAAAAAAACGCTCGTCTCGCTGATGTATGCCAATAATGAAATCGGTACATTGCTCGAAGTGGAAAAAGTATCGGCTATATGTAAGGCGAATGACGCACTTTTTCATTCGGATACGGTGCAGGCGGTTGGGCAATTTCCGATAAATGTGCAGGAGACTTATTTTAGTTTCCTGACGGGTTCGGCGCATAAATTTCATGGACCGAAGGGCGTGGGATTTATTTATATCAATGGCGATAATATCATCAAACCTTACATCTTTGGCGGTTCGCAAGAACGCAATATGCGGGCAGGTACGGAAAATATCGCGGGCATCACCGGACTCGCCACTGCCTTCCAACTCGCCCATACACATATGAACGAGCGCAAAGCGTATATAGAGGAAATTCGCAGTTATTTTATCGACCAATTGCAAAGCAATTTTTCAGATATTCAATTCAATGGCGATTACGATGGGAAGTATTTGCACAAGATCTTGAGCGTCTCTTTTCCGCCTACGCCTAAGACGGATTTAATTGTGTTTAGCCTTGATATTGCGGGAATTAGTGCGTCGGGCGGGAGTGCTTGTAGTTCGGGCGTGGAGTCGGCTTCGCATGTATTGGCAGCCCTCCAACCCGATGATGAACGCAAGACTGTGCGCTTTTCTTTTTCACATTATAATACGAAGGCAGAGATTGATTTTACGATTGAGAAATTGAAGACGATTGTGGTGGCGTCCGGTAGCTGATTATTTTTTCCTTTTCAGTTTTTCCATTAGTTTTTTTATTTCCGCTTGTGCTTCATTAAGCTGTCTCTTTGTTTCATTAAGTTGTTCATGCTTTTTCGCAAGCTGTTCCTCTTTTTCCGCAAGTTGCTTTTTAAGTGTCTTTTGTTTGACTGCTGCCAGTTCATTTAAGGTGCGTTCCGCTTCATGCCTTTTCTCCATTTGTTCGACGATTCCTTCGGTTAAATTTTCTTCTATTTTAATAATTTTTTAATTGCAAAAAATTACAATATGTCATTTTCTCTTTTTTAGTTCTTCCATCAACTTTTTTATTTTCATTTGTGCTTCATCAAGTTGTCCCTTTGTTTCATTAAGTTGTTCATCCTTTTCCACAAGTTGTCCCTTTGTTTCATTAAGTTGTTCATCCTTTTCCACAAGTTGTCCCTTTGTTTCATTAAGTTGTTCATCTTTTTCCAAAAGTTGTTCATCTTTTTCCAAAAGTTGTTCATCTTTTTCCACAAGTTGTTCATCTTTTTCCACAAGTTGTTCATCCTTTTTCGCAAGCTGTTCCTCTTTTTCCGCAAGTTGTTTTTTAAGTGTCTTTTGTTTGACTGCTGCCAGTTCATTTAAGGTGCGTTCCGCTTCATGCCTTTTCTCCATTTGTTCGACGATTCCTTCGGTTAAATTTTCTTCCATTTTAATAATTTTTTAATTGCAAAAAATTACAATATGTCATTTTCTCTTTTTTAGTTCTTCCATCAACTTTTTTATTTTCATTTGTGCTTCATCAAGTTGTCCCTTTGTTTCATTAAGTTGTTCATCCTTTTTCACAAGTTGTCCCTTTGTTTCATTAAGTTGTTCATCTTTTTCCAAAAGTTGTCCCTTTGTTTCATTAAGTTGTTCATCTTTTTCCACAAGTTGTTCATCTTTTTCCACAAGTTGTTCATCTTTTTCCACAAGTTGTTCATCTTTTTCCACAAGTTGTTCATCTTTTTCCACAAGTTGTTCATCTTTTTCCACAAGTTGTTCATCCTTTTTCGCAAGCTGTTCCTCTTTTTCCGCAAGTTGTTTTTTAAGTGCCTTTTGTTTGCCTGCCGCCAACTCATCAAGAGTGCGTTGTGCCTCTCGTTCTTTTTCAAGTTTTGCTCGTGTTTCGGGGTCGGTACCGGCGTGGTGTAGGATAGCGGTTATTTCTTTAACATCTTCATCATCAACTTTATATGTATATTCCTTTATCGTCTCTGACTGTCCGATAAAATTTCTTTGTTCAAATACGCTCAACAATTTATCCAGTCGGGTTTGATACTTACCGTTTATGCGTTGGGCTTGCACCACGTAGCTATCGTGGGTCAGACATTCAATAAAATCATTCTTACTCTCCAACACCGAATGATTAATCATATCTCGATACTGCCTCGCCACATGTAAACAGGCAGTTTCCACTCCCGCTAATTTAAAACCCAAAATATATATCGTCGTAATCGGTAGCGTTACATCTTCTCCTTCAATAACTTCCTGTCTCTTATACTGTTCTGCCAAATAACTTCTGAAACGCATCAAATCTGTTTCCTCTTTCGCCTTTTGAACTTCTATCAAAATCTTCTTAGCCTCTCCCTCATCAGTCCTGACAACTGCCATAAAATCAAGTCGAAACAATCTCAATCCGCTCGGATAATCATCCTCATAGGTAAATTCCTGCGGTTGAAGTTCCAATGATTCTACCTTTTGACCTATCATTGTACTGAGGAAGAACTTCGCTACCCGGTCATTTTCCATCAAGCGTTTGAAAACTACATCATATATCGGATTGGCTATTATCATGGATTTTATTTTTTACAAATTTACAAATTTTAACTCAATTTTTATTTAAATTTATTTCTGCGAACAAAAATAAATTCACTCGACCAACTTATAAAAATCCCCCATCGCCACTACAAAATTTCTCCTATCCTGATGCACTTCTAAAAACGGAATGGTATCCCCTTTTTCGGAAACCATCGACATATCATAACCTTTCAATAAGCCTTGATATATTGCTTTTGCAAACTCAAATTGCGCCTCTTTTGTGGGCGATTTCCATACAAAATTACCCGTCGAATCGGCGTCTTGCCACAGTATATTTAAGTTACCCTCCGGGAAATATTTGTACTTATTTTTTTCGATAAAAATAAAAGCCATATCATTCATCCAATCATTGATAATCAATGGATAAACCACAGGTCGGTCGCTATCTTTTGAGTTTTTTTTCAAAACATAAATATCCTTTTTAGAATTGGGTCGCCTACTCCGAAAATAATACGCACTCCGCATATTCTTGAAATATAAACGTGAAGGGTCGGTGGTACGGAACTCTCGCTTTCCCGTATATTCCTTTCGTGCTTCCTGCACATCACAAGCGAATAATCCAACAAAACACATTAAAACCAAATATTTTTTCATAATTTGCGATAAAGATTTATACTTTTGAATGGCATAAATTTCGGAAAATTGAAAACAGGTTATCCCCCTCCAATAGAACATGTTCCATTGAAAAATAAAGCTCCAAAATTTTCCGAAATTTACTCTATTTACAGTACACACAACAACACCATCACCACGATACAATAACACAACAAACATGAAGCTGTTCAAATTTACATTTATGCTTACACTTACCGTTGGATGTACGGTTTTAATGTCGAGTAGTATTAAAAAAGGGAAAGCAAACTTACCGCCAATTGGCAAATTCCTAAGCCCTTTTTCCGGTTTTTGGCAAAATGCAGAAAGCGAAACACCAAACTATCAAAAAACACTCGAATTTTCGGAACTTTTCCAGCCTGTCGAAGTACTTTATGATGACAGGTTGGTACCACATATTTTTGCTAAAAATACAGAAGATGCCATATTTGCACAAGGTTATGTAACGGCTCAACACCGACTCTGGCAAATGGAATTTCAAACCCATGCTGCCGCAGGTCGCTTGTCCAAAATTTTGGGGGAAAGAGTATTGGGAATGGACAGAGCAGCACGCAAACGGGGCATGGTCTGGGCAGCAGAAAGAACCTTAGAACTCTGGAAGCAACTCCCTGAATACGAATTAGTTGAACGATACACAGCGGGAATCAATGCCTACATCAATTCACTCTCTCCTACAGATTATCCGTTAGAATATAAACTCATCAATTACGCGCCCGAAGCATGGACGCCTTTGAAGACCGTTTTACTACAAAAAGAAATGTCGCGCACACTCGCAAGTCGCGAATACGATGTCGAAAATACGCTTACACGCGAGTGGTTGGGCGAAGAAGAATTTATCTACCTTTTCCCCGAAAACAATCCCAAACAATCCTCTATCATACCCGAATCACGCCAATGGGATTTCAAACCAAAAATGGTCACAAAACCTAATGAAACACCTGTCGAATTAGGGCAAATTGAACATGATTTATTCGAAAAACCATACGAGGGAATAGGCAGTAATAATTGGGCGGTTTCGGGTTCGAAAACGGCGAGTGGCTACCCGATTTTGTGTAGCGATCCACACTTGCGGTTGACTGTGCCTTCTATTTGGTTTGAAATACAAATGAATACGCCCGAAATGAATGTATACGGCGTTTCGCTGCCGGGTAGTCCGGGTGTGATTATTGGTTTTAATGAAGATATTGCATGGGGAATGACCAATGTAGGACACGACGTATCTGATTGGTACACAGTCGATTGGAAAGACAAAACACGCCGCGAATATTTGTATAATGGCGAATATCGCAAAACTGAATTGCGAGTGGAAAAGTACCCTGTGAGACGTGGCGCGACGGTGCGAGATACTGTTTTTTACACACATTTCGGACCAGTGGCATATATGGATAAAAAAGACCCCTCGAAAGACTTGGTCTTGCGCTGGCTGGCACATGAACCTGCTAATGATATGGCGGCGTTTCTTAACCTGAATCTGGCGAAAAATTATGACGAATATAAAACCGCAATTGCTGATTACAGCTGCCCTGCACAGAATTTTGCTTTTGCAGATAGAACGGATGTCGCGCTGTGGGTGCAAGGCAAATTTCCACTAAAAAAAGACCAACAAGGACGCTTCGTGCAAGCCGGAAATAGCGATGCTACACAATGGGCAGGCTTTGTGCCACGCGAGCATAATCCGCATGTACTCAATCCGGAAAGGGGCTACGTTTCTTCTGCAAATCAGCATTCTACATCTGATAATTATCCGTATTATTATAATGGCGGTTTTGGAGATTTCAGAGGGAGGCGCATCAATAGTGTGTTGGATAATTCCGAAAAAAATACCGCACAAGATATGATGGCTTTACAGCAAGATAGCTACGCACTTCACGCAGCAGAATCATTACCTTTTTTATTGAAATATGTTGATAAATCAAATTTGAATAAAGAAGAAAGCCAAATGTTAGACGTTTTGCAGAAGTGGGATTTTATTTTCCGGAAAAACGAAACTGCGCCCTCTGTTTTTCAGGCTTGGTTTAAAACATTTTACCGACAGACATGGGATGAATTTTATGCTAAAGAAAATGTGGTCATGCCCGAATATTGGCGCACGATTGATTTACTTCAAAATGATGTCGATAATAGGTATTTTGACCTAAAAGAAACCCCTAAAAAAGAAACAGCAAAAGAAATTGCAAACAGCTCATTTAAAGTAGCTTGCAAAACAATAATTGATTGGAAAACAGCCAAAAATCAAGACGCACATTGGAGCAATTATAGAAGTACGATGATAGAACATTTGGCGCGTATTCCTGCTTTTTCGCTTAAAAATATCGAAACAAATGGACATCGCTACACCCCCAATGCAGTGAGTGAACGACACGGACCATCGTGGCGCATGATTGTAGAAATGGGCGATGAAATTCGCGCACACGGTGTATATCCCGGCGGACAATCAGGCAATCCGGGGAGTCCATATTTCGATAATTTTACGGCAACTTGGGCAGACGGCGAGTATTATGACTTATTGTTTATGAAGAAAGCAGACGCAGATAATGAGCGTATTATTTTCTCGCAAAAACTTAGATAATAATGATTAATGGTTAATGATTAATGATTAATAAAAACCTTTTCGCTACGCGAAAACTAAATATTAACCATTAATCATTAATCATTGACCGTTAATCATTATTCAAAAGTCTTCGACTTTTTTGATGAGAAAAAAACCGTCGTTGCCTTGCTTTTGGTAGAGTGGCATTAAGATGAGTGCGTTGTCTTTTGAGCGTATTTCGCCATTTTTATCGTGTGCGAGTAGCTCGTCTTTTTTTATGAATTGAAAATTATAGTAACCGGGTTTCATCTCAAAATTATCGCCTTCGTGGATGTCGTGACAATATATAAGGTCGGTGATTTTTGGCAAATTGGCGGAGTATTTTAGTAGGCGTTCATCATGTTTATTTTCTATATTTTGCGGCTCTACACAACCTACACTTCGCAAGCAATTGATGATGGCAGCTACCGCATTATCTATCGAATCCAAGTCATCATGCTGCCCCGACTCAAAGCAAACCGCCACTGTATTTATACCTATATTTTTGGTGTTAAAATAGTGTAAAGTAGTCCCATCAATACCATTCAACAAACCGCGTACTACGGGTGCGTGTAGCTCACTCGCTATCACTTGACTATCTCTATCGTCGGTAGCAATGGAAAAAATACCGCCGTGTGCCGTAGTCGTATGCAAGTCCATCAGGATGAGCTTCGTTGGTTCGTAAGTGTCGATACATTCTCGGATACACGCATGCAGTGCTTTAAGTTCTTTATCCTCTGCATCAAGTTCGTTGTCAGTACTTTGTAGGATGCGTTGAACATTTTTCGATGCCCATTGCCGATTGAGGTCTTTTGTTATATAGCGCTGTTTTTTATTGAGTGCCGTGATGTTGCCACGTAAGCCGACAAGCGTTCCGTAAAATGCAAATTCATGGTTTTTCGACGGCTCTTCGTTTATCAATTCAAAAATGCGCTTCAATGCCTGCACTCCTGCCAATTCATTCCCATGAATACCACCAATGCAAATCAACAATGGTCCGGGATTGCCTTCTGTATATGTTCCGATAATACGTTTGCTCATAGTTTTTCTTACTCTCTTCGTAGCCCAGACATTCCTGTCTGGTCGCTTTACTCCAAACAGGAATGCCTGGCTTATGTTGTGACGCAGCAAAATTACTAAGTATCTTGTAAAGTTTAAGTTTAACGGATGAAAAACAATAAACATTATATCTTGACTTGTTCTTTTTCCTTTATACTTCACCAAATTCTCCTTAAATAACCCATTATTTGCGTCAAATTTGGCTCGTCTAAAGGAAAAATAACGGCGTGAAGATGCAACGTTTATTATCTTTTCATACATAAGTAGTGAGACAAAAATATCCTTAGGGAAGACGAAATATATAATCTACCCGTCTGAATTGTTCTTTTTATTATATGTTTCACTAAATCTTCCTTAGTGAAAGAAAATAAATAACTTCTTCATTTGGGGTAGATTATTTTCTTCCTCCTCCCTAAGCCTATTTTTGTCCCACTACTTAAGTCGAAGTTTGAGTTCAATAAATCATCAGTAAGTCGTCTGACGACCCATTCTATTGAGTTTGAAGTTGAAATTGAGTTTTAAGTTGAAGTTGAAATCGTATCTTCGCGGCTGTGAATATCAAACTCATTCAAAATTATCTGCGTTATTATGGTCGTGCGTGTACTCGTTATGAGGTACACTCGCCGTTTGTATTTGATTTGGTCAATGAAGTGATTGAAGACCAGCGTCATTTTTATGTTTTTGACGAAGTGGAACGCTTGCGCATCAATTTGCTACGCGACAAACGAATGATTGAAGTCACGGATCTCGGTGCGGGTTCACATACCACCAAGTCCGATCGGCGGTCTGTGCAATCTATCGCACGCTCTGCGGTTACGCCGCGTAGTTACACTCAATTTCTGTTCAAATTAGTGCATTATTTGAAGCCTCAAACAATAATTGAAATGGGGACTTCGCTCGGTATTTCGACCTTGTATCAGGCAAAAGCAGACGGGCGGGCGCGATTGATTACGCTCGAAGGCTGCCCCGAAATTGCGGCAGTAGCAAAAGAAAGTTTTGACCGACTCAATGCCGATAATATAGAACAACTGACAGGCGATTTTTCGGAAACTTTGCCGCAGGCACTCCGCAAAATACAGCGTATAGATTATATATTTTTTGATGGAAATCATCGCAAAATTCCCACCTTAGATTATTTCCATCAAGCCCTCGAATACGCTCACGAAGATAGCGTTTTTGTATTTGATGATATTTATTGGTCAGACGAAATGCAAGCCGCTTGGGAGGAGATTAAAGCGCATCCGCGAGTTACACTGACCATTGATATTTTCTACATGGGTATTGTTTTTTTTAAAAAAGAAAAAATTACAAAAGAACACTTTACACTGATTGATTCGTGGAAAAAACCTTGGCGTGTAGGCTTTTTCAAGTAATTAAGAACCAAACTTTTATATATTAGACTTTATTTAGAAAAATTTTGTATGCAGCTAACTTTGTCTTTTTCCGATACTCTTCACCTATTTTTCGCCCCGTACCGTAGGGTATGCGGCTCAAAATGAGGCTCGATTATCGAAAAAATACAAAAGTTCCATGCATACAAAATATTCCTAAATAAAGTCTATTTTACAATCACTTCCGGGAATAATATTTTCAGGCACTTAACCTCGTAACATTTTACCACAATTTCGTTAAAAAACCTAAAAAAAGCATTTTCTTTACTGATGTTACGCGACATGCCTGCATTAAGAAGTTTAATAAGTGAAAGAAAATAAATAACTTGCCCCATTATGCTTGTTCTTTTCCCTTCTAAAAAACATAAAAAATAGTTCCGTAGCTATGGCTATGCAACGATTTTTTGAATTCTTTAGAAGAAAAAATTACGGCGCATTTTGGAACAATTTATTTAATTTCTTTCACTAACGCTTTTAAGACATTGTTGGCGGTATATCCAGTCCGACACGTTTCTGCGTAACGTCACTTACTTTACAAACCAAATTTTATACACATTTAACATTCTATGAAAAAAAATATCACGCTTTTTATCGCATTAATCCTGCTGCTGACTCCTTTTAACTCGCAAGCGCAAGGCACGTATTATGACGGAGTAGAAACGCAAGTTGCGAGTGGACTCAATTGTATGCCACTCAAACAGGCTTTGCACGATTTGATTGATGGGCATACGGTCAGAAGTTACACCACTGATTTGGCTGCCTTTATGTGTATGTACGATGTAGATGCCAACGGTTTTCTGATTGATAGATACAAAAACACTTCGGAGATGTGTTCGGGTAGCAGCCTTCCCAGTTCGCTCATCAATCGTGAGCATGTACTTCCACGTTCGTGGTGGGGCGGTAGCACGGGTGTTACCCAATATTCTGATTTTCATAATTTATTTCCTTCTGACCAACAGACGAATACAGACAAAAGTGCCTATCCGCTTGGTGTGGTTAGCAATCCGCTTAGTGGCTATCCGTATGCGACTTTTCCCATGACCAATATTGGCTTAGATGCTTTGTCTTGTACCAATATTGATGCAGGTACGACTTTCGATGACGATGTTTTTGAGCCAGATAATGGTTATAAAGGCGATTTTGCGCGAGCATTTTTATACATGGCGGTGCGTTATCAAGACGAAATTATTGCAGGAAATTGGAAAGGGATAAATCCGACAACTACTGCGGTTTTTAGCAACGATATTTTGACGATTTATGAACCCTGTTTGCTTGATTTGCTACTTCAATGGCATAATCAGGACGCACCAAGTCAGCTCGAAATTGACCGAAATAATGCCATCGCGCTTTCCTCAAATCAAGGTAATCGCAATCCATTTATAGACCATCCCGAATATGCGGATTTGGTTTGGAACGCAACTTGCACGGGCAATCCGCCTGTCAATACACTCTGCGAAACGCTGCTTGACAATTGTGATTGGACAGCGATTTCCGTTGTCACTAATACGGGTTCGCAGCCTACATGGACTTGTACATCAGGTAGTTACGACATCAATGCTTTCACTAATTCAACTAACCCGAGCGAGCAGTGGTTGGTTTATGGACCAATAAATATGAGCGGTATAGATACTGCAAATTTGGTTTTGGATATTATAGAAGGCTTCTCCGGACCTGAATTGGACTTTTTGTGGAACGCGACATCGGGCAGCCCTACGGCGACAGGTTGGAACTCGGTGGCGATGGCTGGAAATACAAGCACAACAGGATTTACAGTCGATTACTCGGTAGCCACAGGCAATTCGGCGGTTTATCTTGGCATCAAATATACGGCTACTGGCGCGGCAGGCGGTACACATTCTTTTACATTATCCAATATTAAATATCAGGAAAGTTGTTGTGCAGGTGTAGATTTGGCTATCAATTTCGATGCTTCGCCACAACAAACAAGTTGGGAGATTTTGGATGCGTCAAATACTGTAGTTGCTTCATCAACAGGAACTTATAGCGGCACATCGGCACTCGAAACGGCTTGCCTTGCTGATGGTTGTTACAGTTTGATAGTAAGTGATTCGGGTAATGACGGCATGTGTCCGCGCCGCACAACGACTGTTTTGACAGGCATCAATATTGCGACTTTGGGGCTTGGTGGCGTGTTCAATGGCTCGCCCCGTATAGCAGCGGCAATGTGTGGCGATTACACACTCACAGATGCAAATGGTGTTCTACTTGCCTCGGGCGGTGGCAGATTTGGTAGCTCTGAGACGAGTAATTTTTGTATTTCGGGCGGTGTAGCTGCCTTAGTCACGCCCAATAATAATGATTTATTTGTTGATGCTAAAATACAAGAAAATACTCAATTGAGTATTCGTCCCAATATCGTTCAAGACCAAGTTCATATTAATTATTCTACGAAAAATAATACCGTAGAAATTTATGTTATAAATGTAAATGGACAGCTTATAGGAGAATATTTGGGAAATGAAAGTGGCGACATCACATTGAATGTCAGCGATTTGCAGGCAGGATATTATTTTGTACAGATGATTTCTGGGAATGAGGTTATCGTGGAAAAGTTTTTTAAAAATTAATTCAAATAGGACATGGATGTAGAGAAAATTCATAAATTTTCTCTACATCCCCATTCACGTCCACCTATGGACTATGAACTATTAGCTACTTCTCCCCTTTCAAAATATTTCTTGAAATAACTAATTTCTGAATTTCGGAAGTCCCCTCTCCTATCGTACAGAGTTTGGAATCGCGGAAAAACTTTTCTACCGGAAAATCTTTGGTGTAACCGTATCCGCCGTGAATTTGGATGGCATCTGTTGCAATTTCCACACAAATTTCGGACGCATAATACTTCGCTATCGCAGAACTTGTCGTTACTTTCTGTTTGGTATTTTTCAGATGTGCTGCTTTGCGTGTCAACAATTCTGCTGCTTGAATCTTGGTAAGCATATCTGCCAATTTGAATGAAATCGCTTGGAACTTCGCAATTGGTTTGCCAAATTGTTCGCGTTCCTTCGCGTACTTTACGGATGCTTCATAGGCTCCCTTCGCAATACCCAATGACAATGCCGCAATCGAAATGCGTCCGCCATCAAGTACTTTCATCGCCTGTACAAATCCATCCCCTTCGTTGCCCATCATTTGATTTTTGTGTACACGGCAGTTTTCAAATATCAATTCGGTCGTTTCGCTGGCACGCATACCGAGTTTATTTTCCTTTTTCCCGGCACTAAATCCGGGCGTTCCATGCTCAATGATAAACGCCGACATACCGTGACTATCCAACAACTCTCCGGTACGCACAATGACCACCGCACAATCGCCCGATTTGCCGTGCGTTATCCAGTTTTTTGTACCATTAATAATGTAGTGGTCGCCGTCTTTTTTGGCTACGCATTGCATACGTCCGGCATCGCTGCCCGTATTCGCTTCGGTCAATCCCCATGCGCCAATCCACTCTCCTGTGGCGAGTTTTGGCAAATATTTTTTCTTTTGCTCCTCATTTCCAAATTGCAAAATATGACCTGTACACAGCGAATTATGCGCCGCCACAGACAAACCTATTGAGCTACATACCTTCGCAACTTCCTCAACTACAGTGATATATTCCTGATAGCCTAAACCTGCACCGCCATATTCTTCGGGTACAAGTACGCCGAGAAAACCCATTTCACCGAGTTTGTGCATCACATCTTTCGGAAAATGTTGTGTCTCGTCCCACTCCATCATTTTAGGGCGGATATGTTGTTCTGCAAAATCACGCGCACTATCCGCGATAATTTTCAGATCGTCTTGTGCTTCGACTGTATTTACCATTTATTTTACCTTTATTTTAAAAAGCCAACAAAATTAGGTTTTTTTGAGCAATTATTCTAAAAATTTGGTTTGAAAAATACTTGATATTAAACCGTAAGGAGGTTTATTATTATTTCGTCATTCCGCCGATAAAAAAACACGCTCATAAAAAGTCTTTAGTTTCTTTTCTTCTTCTTCCCAAACATAAATTTTGGCGGCTTGTTCACTCGCTAATTTTAATTTATTGTATTGTTCTTTATCGCTTAAAAGTTGCTTTATCGCGTCCACGACATATTTTGTTTCTAATTTCTCCAAAGCCAGTCCCACTTCATACCGATTCAAAATTTTCTTAATTTCGGGGTAATTCATATTTATAGAGGGTACATTTGCTTGAATATAATCTAAAAATTTGTTTGGTAAGGCGTAATAATAGTTCAATCCCTTGTTTTCCAACAAATTAAGTCCAATCGTCGCTTGCGGCGTCAATTGATGTAAATCGGCAGGTTCGATATATCCTAAGAACTTCACGCGGTCAGTCACACCCAATTTTTCCGCCAATTCGCGCAATTCTTGCGACAAATCGCCTTCGCCTGCTAACCACAATTCGGCATCGTCAATTTCCTGCATCGCTGCAATTGCTTTTGCGACTCCCCTACCTTCATTGAGTGCGCCTTGATAGAGGATTATCCCGTTATTCATTTTTTGTTCTTCGTTCGTCCGCTGTCCACCGTCCGCCGTCTGCCGTCTCATCGGCATATTTCGGATGACGCTAAAGCTTGTACCGTATTGATTTTCAAATATTTCCGCAAGGCTATCGCAAACCGTGTAGGCATATTTTGTACGTGGAATCGTGAATCGTGCAATGCGTTCCCATACACGTTGGATAGGTGGTCTGCTCACCACTTCGGGAACTTCCGTAAAATATTCGTGGGCATCGTAGATGAATTTTTTTCGACGCAATTTGGCGATAAAAAAGGCAGGTAAAATGGTGTCTAAATCAATCGCACACACGGCGTCCGTTTTTGCAAATAGTAAACAAAAAAATAAACGGATATTATATTCAAAATAAAAGAATTTTCCTTTTTTGAAGTAGCAATGCAAGCGTTTTTGCTTGAAAGAAAAGTCACGTAAAGGCTTGGAAGTCGGGAGTTTACGCCCGATGAGTTGCACCTCGTAACCCGCCTTTGCAAGCGTGGTGCAGATGCGCTGCATACGTTGGTCGTAGCTGAGGTCGTTGGTGACGGTGAGTAGGATACGTGGCATTTTGCGGCTTAATTGCCGTTTATTTTAACCTTGATGTCAATTACTTCCTGTTCTGTAATATTCAAAATTTGTGCGATTTGTTGAACAGATAAATCTGTATTAGTCAACATATTCTTAACGACATTTTCCAATTGTGCTGCTTTTTGTGCTGCTTGTTGTGCTGCTTGTTGTGCTGCTTGTTCTACTGCTTGTTCTACTGCTTGTTCTACTGCTTGTTCTACTGCTTGTTCTACTGCTTGTTCTTTTTCCCTTTCCAAGCGTGCAATAAATTCCTCCACGGTTTCGCCATAAACAGCCTCATATAAACCATCTATCCACATTTGAGCATTTCTTTTCTCATATTCACTGACTTCAGGTTTTAAGTATGTATCTTTCATTTCTGCTATAAATTTATTTTCTAAATCTTCCGGCAACACCAATAAAAGCCTGATGAACTTGAGTAAGGCATTAATTTTTTTGTGATCATACCCTTTATTTATTGCCAGTCGAAATAATGTACGTTTAAAATCATATCGAAGTTCATCTTCTTTTTTCGTTAAATTGAGATATTTGACCGCAAGCATCGCAAGTGCAAAGGGGTTATCGGATGCTAATAATTCTTCCTCGCTTACATCTTTGAGACAGTAGGTATTGTACTCGTAGGTAGCTTTTGTACCAAGTTTTTCATATTCAAACCGATTATAATTCTTTGGTAATGAATCACTTGCAAATATAGCAAGAGCCGTTACCACCTCACCAAAATTATCAAAAATTCGATAAAAATAAACAAACATTCGCTTATCAATATTCGGTCTATTCGACGATTCTACTTCGATATGAATAAGCAATAACTGTTCGCCGCCACCTTTAAGATAGACTTTAAACAATTTGTCGGAAACCACATATCCGCCTTTAAATTTATCTCCAACCAATTTATTCAACTCCTTATCCAAGGATACAACAGGCTTTTTCCAATCCACCAAAGGGTAAACATCCGGCAAAAAAAACGCTGTGAAATCTTTGAACAATACAGTAATCAATACCTTCCAACGAGTATCATGGTCTACGGGTAGTCTCTTCATCTTAGTTTGTTTCTTCAAAAATACAGTTTTTTTTTGACAAAATCAGCTTTTCCAATAAATCATATTATCCTCATCAATGCGTAGAAAACCATTATCCAGCATATAATCTATCGTTTTCAATATTTGCTGTTCTTCTGTGCTAGAAAACCGCCTGACTAATTCTTTCAATTCGGTAGGATTGCCTTGTAACTGTATTTGAATTTTATTTTTGTAAAAATCAAAATCTTTATCAGATAATTTATCTTTTAATCGCCCTAAACAGACATCACAGATACCGCATTCGGGTGCGTCTTTTTCGGCAAAATATTCTAATAGTAATTGGCTGCGGCATCGGGCAGTAGTGGCGTAATTAATGGCAGATTGAATATTGTTGTGATACCTTTTTTTTCGGAAATCATAGAGTTGAATATTGATGGTTAAATTTTCTGCGGGGACACGCTCACGTATGAAAACCAATTGTGGATCTTCGTGCTGTGGAATGTACTCAATAATGCCTTCCTGCGCCATTTGTGTTAAATGATTTCTCAGAATATCATAAGGTAGTTTTATAAATTTCGCTAATTGTTTCTCGTTGATTTTGATGTGATTAGCAAAAGAACCTTGGTAGGTTCGTAGTATCGTGCGGATTAGATTATCGAGTTTTGGATGTTCGACTTGATATTTATATAAATCCTCTTGTGTCACAACAACTTTCAAGGTAGCAGGTTCAAAAACGCTATCCGTCAACGCAATCCAACCTTCATCTTTTAGCACTTTCAGGCAGTGATGTGTCTGCAAAATTGCCAATTTATAGGTCTGTGCAAACTCGACAATATCGAAAGCATAACTATTGCCTTTTCCGCCTCCTGTAGCCAGTTGAAAATAGCTGCCCAAAGCCCGATACACTTGACGAATCGCCGTCATGTCAGGGAAGGATTGTTCGTAGCTTTTTTCTAAATAATTTTTATCCAAATTATCATATAATAAAACCGCATAAGCGCGTTTTCCATCGCGTCCTCCCCTACCCGCTTCTTGAAAATAGGCTTCCAAACTATCCGGCAAACTCAAGTGAATAACTACCCGAACATCTGGCTTGTCGATGCCCATTCCGAAGGCATTTGTGGAAACCATTATTCGGATTTTATTGGTCGTCCATGCCTCTTGTTTTTGGCTGCGAATGTCGCTGCTCAATCCGGCGTGATAGAAGTCTGCTGCGATGCCTTTTTTTCGTAAAAAAAGTGCGATTTCTTTTGTTTTTCGTCTGTTTCGGACGTAAACTATGCCCGTGCCTTTTACCTTCCGGAGGATGTCAAGCATCTTTTCCTGCTTGCCTTCCTCTTCAAAAACGACATAAGACAAATTCTCTCGCACAAAGCTTTTTTGAAATACTTTTTTGCTTTTAGTAAAGGCTAATTTCTCCTGAATATCCTCTACAACTTGGGGCGTAGCAGTAGCAGTGAGGGCAAGTATCGGCACATTGGGCAGCCACTCGCGTATCTCTGCAATATTGAGATATGAAGGTCGGAAATCGTAACCCCATTGCGAAATACAATGCGCTTCATCAATCGCTAACAAGTTGATTTTCATACGTTTGATGCGCTCGCGGGCAAGGTCGGAGGCGAGGCGTTCGGGTGAAAGATAGAGGAATTTTGTATTGCCATAAATAGCATTATCGAAGGCACGGTCAATCTCGCGGTAGTGCATCCCGGAGTAAATTGCTACGGCTGGAATATTGCGTTTTTTGAGGTTCTGAACTTGGTCTTTCATCAATGCAATCAGGGGCGAAATGACGAGGCAAATACCTTCCTGCATGAGTGCCGGGACTTGAAAACAGATGGATTTGCCCCCTCCCGTTGGTAATAAAGCAAGCGTATCGTGTCCATCCAAAACGGATTGGATGATTTCATCTTGCATCGGGCGGAAAGCATCGTAACCCCAATATTTTTTGAGCGTTTTTTGCATTTAATTTCTTTCACTTAGGGGACAGACCGCGACCTATCCGTGCATGTACGAGTTCAATTTCAATTTTTCTTTACGAAAATTTGTTCTTCAAAATTAATTTGTTTATAATCTTCAAAATTAACTCTAATTTTACGCAGAAATTATATTTTTAACAAATTTTATATAAAAAGAAAATTATGACGGAGTAAAATAAATTTGTAAATGAGTATTTTTTACACTTTAAAATGATAGAATCCGCGACTAAAAACGACCACAAAGTCTTGACTAATCTAACCCGATTATCGAAGGCTCATTGGGGCTACAGCGCAGAACAATTGGAAAAATGGCGAGATGAGTTGACGATTACAGCACCTTATATCGAGGCAAATGAGGTGTTCAAATATTGCTTAAATGAACAGTTCATTGTCGGATATTATGCTTATTTCTATGCTGATGAATCGACCGTCAAATTGGATAATCTTTTCATCCATCCTGATTATATTGGTAAAGGATATGGGAGGATAATGATGGAGAATTTTATGACACGAGTAAAAGGAAAGGCGAATAAAATCACCTTAGATGCCGACCCAAATGCAGCGTTATTTTATCGAAAATTAGGGTTTAAAGTGGTGGGGAAATTGGCGACTTCTATCCTTGGAAGGTATATGCCTGTGATGGAATTGGACTTGACGAAAAAAAAAAGCTATAAGGTTTTAAAAACCTTATAGCTTTGATATTCAGTGTTTTATATCGACATTTTTGGCATTTTAAAGATAAAAATTACGCCTAATTCACATAAGTTTCAATATTACTAATATCGTTGTCAATATGTCCTAATATCTTTTCGTAGGCATTTTCAAAGCCAACTTGTGTGGCTTGAATTTTTTCATCCGTATTGTCAATTTTTTCTTGTATTTCGGTGGCTTTGGCATTATGTTTTTCGATGTCGGCTTGCAGCTTTTTGATTTGTTCTTCTTTCGTCTTAATCGCCTCTTTTAATTTCTTAATATCGTTCTCCAATTTGGCGACGCCTTTTGTTTTTTGTGCTTCGACAACTCTATCAAATTGAGTTTTTTCTTTGACCACTATATCACGATAAAATTTGGCGGTTTTTAAAAGTTTGTCGCGCGTCAAACCCATCGTAGAAGCGGTCACGTAAGCCGATTGGTAGCGCATCGCCTCTTCCATATTCAATGCTTCCAAACCATCTAATGCCGAACGGTATTCAATGTAATCAAACCCGTCTATGTTATTCTTTTCTATGGCTTTATATATGGCATTTGCACTACGTTTGTCTTGCTCTGAAGCACCTGTAAATAGGGCGGCTAAACTCTTTTTCATCTACTGTATTTTTGATTTTTAATTGTTGAGTGGAACAAATCCCGGACTCGTTTCGGGAAGTACTTTTCGATTTTTCACAAGATAAGAAATTTTAAAATTTTCTCTAAAAGGATGTAATTCTTTTTTATAATAATAACCTTTTCATGTGAAATCTATACTTTAAGTAGTGAGACAAAAATATCCTTACCTTTTGACGGTTTCTTTTTCCGCTATTTTTCCCTACAAAAATCCTTATCCCGAATCGGGGTTCGGGACGGGCTGTAGCGTAGGCTATATGCGGTTTTTGTAAGAAAAAATATCGAAAAAATAACCACATCAAAATTGTAAGCCTATTTTTGTCCCACTACTTATTTATTATGAAGTCCCCTTCCTTTTTTTCTTCATTTTAAGTGAAAAAACCAGAGGTAATTTCCCTTCAAAACCCTTTATTTGATACTGTCGTTCACCAACTTCTACCATATTTGGAAAGCAATTATAAGGTGCGAAATCAAACTCTTTAAATTCTTGTAAATCAAGCTCTTGCCCTATCAATGAACCTATAATATCACTCATCGGATGTTGCCAAAAATACTCTGTACCGTCCAATTTTGCGTTGAGGTCGGCGTAGGTATTTTCGACAGGTTCGGAGAAAACGCCGCGATTGAAATACGGATACGTCAATTTCAACGAATCAAAATCCACCATATAATACGTTGGATGAAATTCCGCCATATAAAACGTACCACCCGGCTTCAAAAAATGCCTAACAATATCCGCCCAAGCCTCCAAATCCGGCAACCAACCAATCGTCCCATACGAAGTAAATACAATATCAAACTGCCCCTCCAAATACTCCTTCAAATCATAAATATTGCAGCATATAAACTTTGCATCCAAGCCCAAATCATCATTCAATTTACACGCCAAATCAATCGCTTTTGACGAAAAATCTGCGCCCGTCACCTCTGCACCCATTCGAGCCCATGAGAGTGTATCTTGTCCAAAATGGCACTGCAAATGCAAGATAGATTTCCCATCCACCTCATTTCCAAGTCCTTCTAATTCAATAGATTGTAACGATGTTTTTCCTTTTTTAAACCGCTTTATATCATAAAATTCAGACTTTTCATGGTACTTCACGCGATCATTCCAATGTTTGAGATTTTCTTGAATATAAAAGTCGTTTGTATATTCCATATTCATTAATTTCAATTAAAAAATGTATCTTTGCAATCAACAATTATTATCAAGTTCGGGTTTTGTGTAAGTTTAGTAGCCTAAACGAAAATTTACGACTTGCCGTTCGAGTCAATTTAAACTTATACTTTAACTTAAACTTCAACTTAATACTATGGCAGAAAAGAAAAATCAACCCAAACAACTCAATATAGAGTTGCCCGAAGAAATCGCTGAAGGCGTATATGCTAACCTCGCGCTCATCAATCACTCTCCCTCCGAATTTGTGCTGGATTTCATCCGTATGATGCCCAATGTGCCGCAAGCAAAAGTTAAATCTCGCGTCATTCTCACACCACAGCACGCCAAACGCCTGCTCAATGCCCTCACAGACAATATACGTAAATTTGAGGAAAATTTTGGACCTATCAAAGACCCTAAGCAACCTGTTTTACCCATGAATTTTAATACGCCAAAGGCACAGGCATAAGGAAATGTAAAATATAAAATAATAAATGTAAAATGTAAAACTTGTATTGTGCGAAAACGTTGTAAGCTATTGATTTTTAATTTATTAAAAAACAAAAAAACGCACTTTATTCACGCTCTATCGACACTTTTACATTTTAAATTTATTATTTTACATTTTACATTATTTACCCCTCCTCCCCTTCCAATAATTCCAAAATCATCCCTTCAATATACTCGCCCAATTCTGCGATTGTCGAATATTCAAATACCTTATTGACCGAAATTTTCAGTTCGAATGCCTCCTCCATACGTGTCGCAATGCGTATCGCTGAAAGTGAAGAACCACCCAATATTAGGAAATTATCATTTACTCCAATTTGCTGAATATTAAGCACTTCTGACCATATTTCATGCAGGATTTCTTCAAACTCATTCGATGGAGCAATGTATTTTACGTTAGTTTCTGACGCATCTGTGAATGTCGGCAGGGCAGCACGGTCTACTTTGCCATTAGACGTCAGGGGCAGCTCATTCATCTGTAGAAAATGCGTTGGAATCATGTATTCGGGGAGATGTTTGGCGAGGTAATTTCGCAGCTCACCTGTTGTTTTTTCTTTTCCGGTAAAATAGGCGACCAAGCGCGATTTTGATGTCACATTTTCGTAACCAATTTCCTCCATTATCCTAAGTACTTCCGGTTCGTCTATTTTCTCATTAATTTCTTCTAATGAAGCATCTCTCGTCTTATGTTCTACACGTACATCCCAACTATACGGAAAAGCATAATTACTATATCCTTGCTCTTTTTTATGGACATAAATACCGACTTGATTAATCAAACAATTCGTAGAACGTCCCGTATCCGTAGGGCGCACCCACGGGAGTCGTTCATCCAAATAACGCAGCATTTCATCCAAGCTCACATCTGTATAGCGATAGTAATCGACAAACTGTACTTTTTCAAAAGTTTCATCTTTATCAAACACCGAAGTGTCCAGTAAACGCTTCACGGCATCATCGACTTGGTGATAGGCTTTTCTTGCATTTAAGACGATATTATCAATGCCTTCAATATCCACATTATCCTTCCAAAAAAGTTCTTCTGTCAGGCGTGTTTCAAAAAACTGTCCGCGCGACAAACCTGTGACAATGAAAGGAATACCTTCATCGAGTGCAATCTGTGTGCTAAGTGTATAAATCGTTTTGAAACAGCCATTACACACATTACAATGCCGTTGTAGACTATCTACAAAAATCTCATTCATTGCGGGCGTTTCTCCAAAAATATGGTCAACGCTCAATGCCTTGACAACGCGCCGTACATTATCTTTTGCTTGCTCCGAAATATAGCCATTGTCCAATGTAAATGCCAATACAGACAAACCCATTTTCACCAATTGCGCTAAGACATAAGTACTATCTTTGCCACCACTCAAAAGCGCGAGGCAATCATATTTTCCGGTCTTGCGTTCTTTTCCTTTTTCAAAAAGTATTTGTAGTTCGTTGGGGGTTTTAAAATAGCGTTTTGCACGTTCCTTATACTTTTCAAAACTCCGGCAAATATTGCACACACCCTCCACATCAAACTCTGCCGTCGGATAATTATCCGGCAAGCCACAGCGGGTACAATTATGCGTTTCCGGTGTCACGCTTTTAGCTTGTTTTTGGAATATAACGACGCAGTTTTCGAGGTCGGGGTGAGCGTTGAGCGTGGCTTCGATTTCGCCGAGTTCGATGCGTCGTCCGCTGATTTTTACTTGCTGGTCTATTCTGCCGAGATATTCGAGTTGACCTGCTTCATTCAATCGTGCGAGGTCGCCTGTGCGGTACATGCGTGGTGCGAGTGTAGCGTATTTTTCGGTAAATTTTTCATTCGTCAAATCCACACGTTCCCAATATTTTTCCGCCAAACCTACGCCCGAAATATACAATTCGCCGACCACACCTTGCGGTACAGTATTTCCGAAATTATCCAACACAAAAGCCCCTACATTCGTAATCGGTACACCAATCGGTACGGAATTTTGAGGTGTATTTTCACGGTCAAATTGCTGTACGATACAACCTACCGTAGCTTCCGTAGGACCGTATTCATTATAAATTTTTAAGTCAGAAGAAAAAGAATTTTGTATCGAAATGGCAAGCTCCGTTTTGAAATCTTCGCCACCAACTATCATCGTTCTGATAAGTGAATTTTCGTATTTTTTTCCTTTTAATAAAGCTAAATGAGAAGGTGTTAATTTGATAATATCAACTTGATTTTCTTTTATTACATCTAATACAGATAAATCTGCACCCGTCTCATTTTCTTCATAAATAATTAATTTACCATTACTTATAAATGGCAAAAACAAAGAAGTTACCGTCAAATCAAAACCGACGGATGTAAATAAAGGCATAGCCGGATTGGGCATTGTGACGTATTTCGCCTTTGCCCATTGCAAATAATTGCTCAATGATTCGTGCGAAATCACCACGCCTTTTGGCTTGCCCGTAGAGCCGGACGTATACATCATGTAGGCAGGCGAAGCCGAATTTACTTGTAGCGAAGTGATAGGTTTTTGTCGGATATTTTCACGCTCATTATCCAAATTGACTATCGGCGTTTGAGTCCTCAATTTTTCCGATAAATTTCGATGTGTTATCAGCAGGCCTGCCTGTGCATCTTCGAGCATATATTGTACCCGTTCCGACGGGTAATCCGTGGCAATCGGTATGTATGTCGCGCCACATTTCCATACAGCAAAAATACTCATCAGCAGGTCAGGAGAACGCTTCGTATAAATCGCTACGCGACTGCCCGATGTGATGTTTTTAGATTGGAGAAAATGCGCGAGTTGGTTCGTTTTTGTATTAAAATCCGAATACGTATAATTATCTTTTTTATAAGAAATAATCGTATTGTTAGAATAATTTTCGACTTGATTTTCAAATAATTGTAAGGTGGAAAGCGGTTTGATGTCCGACACTTCAAAAGTGTCTGACATCTGATTTCCCATTGTATTAAAATCAAAAATAATTTCTTTTTCTTCCTCTTCGGAAATCAAACTCGGCTGAAAAATTGACTGCGTTCTATCCGCGATAAAAGCATCTAATAAAGCCAAAAAATGCCCTGAAATTCGCGCTCGCTGTTCTTTCGAGAAAACGGCAGTATTTGCGTCAAAATACAAGCGAATATCTCCCGAATCGTCGAAGTCCATCACTTGTAAGCGAAGGTGATGACCTGCATCGGCATGATTCGGATGTCGCCATTCTGCTTGGACAGGTAAGCCGTCGAAATCGCCATAAGTTCCGAGAATGTAATTGAGAACGACATTGATACCCCGATTGAGTTGTGGGCTTGCCATGCCCGTTTTAGCATACTTTAGGAAGTTGAGTGATTCGAGTTTAAGTCGTTGAAAAAGTGCGCCAAAAGTATCGTCATTTTCAATATTTGTAGCCAATGGAAATAGCTCAATAAATGCGCCCGGCGTGTTTTTAAAATCGCTTGTCGGGCGGTTGTGCACAGGTGTACTAATCGCCAATTGGGACTGCCCCGACACACGATGCAGCCAAGCAAACAAGACAGTTGTCAGGATATTGAACAGCGAAAGATGTTGCGTCCAGCCCTTAATATCCGGTTCTTGCGCGAGCGTGCGTAACTGAGCCGAACGCTCTTTTCCTAAGTCAATACTGATGCGTTGAGAGCCTGTCGGAGTTGCGTTTTTGCTTGGTTTTTTACCGTAGATTTGAGGCGTGGGCGGTAAATTTTCTGATAGTGATTTCCAATAATTTGTTGCACGTTGACTGGCTGATTTTGCTTGGCTTTCGTAGTCAATATAGCTTGAATAAAGCGGTAGAGGCGTAGCATTTTCGAGCGTATTATCAAGTACATGACGGTAAAGTTCGGACATCGCGCGATACTGCACCGCAATTGCCAAACCATCGGTAATTAAATGATGTTGATTGAGGTACCAAATATATTTTTCGTCAGAAATTTTAAGGAGTGCGCTGTCGAAAAGCCGTTTGGAAAGGTCGAAAATTTGAGTATTATGTGTAGCCAACCATTGTTTTAATTTTGCAACTTTATTCGCATCGTTTGACCAGTCTAAATAGGTCAATTCATCTTTTATGGAAGGTAAAACCTGCTGTTGGGGTACACCGTTTTCTTCTGTAAAAATAGTACGCATTGCATCGCATTGTACGCATAATACGGCAAAGGCTTCTTGGAAGGCTTCTACATTGATTTTACCCGATATTTCAAAGGTAAAAATCATGTTATAAAGGGGCGCATTAGGGTGCATTTGTTGTCCTGTCCAAAGTAGTAACTGACTCTCTGTAAGTGACTTAAGTATGTTCATGTTTTGTGTGTAAATGGAACGCAGATTTAGTGGACAAGGCGGATTTTTTGAGCTGAAAACTCGCCTTGCATTTTGAAAATGCAAGGCGAGTTCTGTCATCCGAAACCTATAAGGTTTTCAGAAACCTTATAGGTTTGTTTCTCGGTACTTTAAAGTAATTTCCATAAAAAAATCCGCTTTATCCACATAATCCGTCAAATCCGTGTTCTATCCTTTCAGCTTTGCCACGTAATTACTCATGGCTTCGATATTCATAAAATGCTCAATGACCATATCTGTCGGCGGTATCGTGATGTCATATTCTTCTTCCAAAAATGCGATAATTCGCACAAAACCCATCGAATCTACCAAGCCACTGCCGAGCAAATCATCTTGTGCGGTCAGGGTGGTATCTGGGTCGTTGAGGATTTCTTTTTTAATGTATTGTATAATGATATCTGTCATGTTTTAGTTGTAGCACGGTGCTTCCAGCCCGTGTATTGCGATTGAGAAGTGCGAGCCAGAGGCATCACGTTACGTTTCAATCAACTGGTTTTCAATATTTTATAATTCACTTTCCCTGCCGTGGTACGTGGTATTGCGTCTATAAATTTGATATTAGACGGTACTGCATAAGCAGGTAAATACTCACTAAGGTACAACTTTAAATCGGATGTTTCGAGGTCTTTTTTCAGGACCACAACGGCATTTATATACGCCTCATCATCGTTTTTTATCGCAAAAATGGCTGCGGAATCAACTGCTTCATGGGTGGTCAACGTTGCCTCTATTTCGTCTAGTTCGATACGATAGCCACGTATTTTTACTTGTCGGTCTTTACGTCCGAGAAAATGTAAATCGCCTTGTTCGCATATGCGCACGAGGTCGCCTGTACGGTAAAAAACCTCCTCACAACCAGTAATTTTTTCTCGTTTATACAAGTTTTTTTCGGTCAGATCTCGCCTGTCCCAATAACCTTTCATTTGGGTAGCAGAACGAACGAGTAATTCGCCTGTTTCGCCTACTTTTGCAGGGTTATTATTTTCATCAAAAATCAATATTTCAGTATTGCCCCAAACTTTTCCGAGTGGAATCGTTTCGTCATCTTTCGGTGGTTTTGGTAGATTATAATACGTACATTGGTTGACCTCGGCAGGTCCGTACACATTAGAAAAAATCGCATTAGGCAATTGTTCCATCAGTGTGCGAAGGTGCTTCGCGGGGAAGGGTTCGCCACCGTATAAAACCCATCTAAGTGCCGTCAAGTCACGCTCTTCAATACCTGATTGTAAAAGTTGTATCAATGCAAGCGGCACTGAATACCAGATAGTAAGTCGCTCTTTTTCAATCAATTGCACCATACTCGCCGGAAGTTTGGTATGTATATCCGATACGATAACTGTTGTGCCACCGACATAAGGCATCGTAAAGTATCCCATCGTAGAGATGTCAAAATGCAATGCCGCATGATTGCCAAGTCGATCTGTCGATTGTACATTATATAGGTCGGCAGAAAGCTTGGCGTAGGCGAGTCCGCTGCGGTGCGTGTGCATGATGCCTTTTGGTGTACCCGTTGTGCCGGAAGTGTACATGATGTAAGCGAGGTCTTCTTCAAGGATGCAGATTTGGGGTTTTGTGCTGAGTGATTTTTGGAGATTTTTTTGCGTGAATGTTCGGGTATTTAAGTTGGCACAAAACGTTGCGAAGTCCACCCCCCAGCCCCCTCCAAAGGGGGAGATACTATCTGCCCCAAAGGGAGAAATGATGCTTTTTACATTCAAGTTTTCTGTTAAGGTATTTTTCAGATTTTTTTCTTGGTTTTTATTGCTAATTAAATGCTCAATTCCACAGTCTTGAATCACAAATTGGTTGCGCGAAGGCGGCGCATAAGGGTCAAGCGGAACGAATACCGCACCAGCCGAAAGTATGCCGTATACTGCTACCGCCGTCTCCAAACAACGATTGAGATAGACCCCCACTCTATCACCACGTTGCACACCGAGGCTGATGAGCAAATGCGCGAGTTGGTGGCTTTGCTCGACCAATTCTTTGTATGTCAGTGCTTTATCATTGTACCGAAATGCTTCGTTATCGGGATAGTGATTGGCGGAATTCAGGATGCTATGTTGAATTAAATACATTTTGATAGAACGCAGATTTAGATACGTAACACAGATATTCCTGTCTGTGTCGCTCGAAGAACGATTTGCAAAGTTGTTTTACATTTTCCAATCAAACTTTTCTCCTAATAGGTCAATTAATTTTTCGTTTTCCTCTTGAAAATATACATCTAATTTCAGGGGAATTTCAGGGGAAAGTGCGTCATACGCTCGTGTATTTCGTGGTCTTAGGTCTGTGGGATAAAGATGATTAATTTCTAAGAAATTATATACTTTTGTAAGTTCCTTTTTTGGATTTTCGAAGAAATTTTCACTTTTAATAAATAAAAATTGTTCGCGTTTGAAATGCTTTAACCATACAATTAATTGCGAATAATATTTGCTTCTTTCTGTATAAAATAGCTTGTCTCGCGCTTCGCTGTAATGGTTTGAATTTTCTTTTAAAATATTGATTTCCAGCTTTTTAAGCTCTGATTCTTGCTTCAATGCCGCTTCAAATGTCTCCGCAGAATCCCATCCGTAATCGCGCCCCATGATGTAGCCCGAATAGGCTCTATCTATGGGTTCGCGCAGCATGACTATCAATTTTATATTTGGTAAAAGTACCGAAATTCGCTTTGCGACTGCTGGATGGTACATATAACAAGGCGTGACTTCTCCGCCGATTTTGTGGCTGCTTTTTAACGGAAAAAAACGCCTATACCAAGATACACCTTTATCGAAATGCGTATTAAAAAAATGCGGTTCTTTCAGCCAAGGCATCATCACATTTGGGTGTTGTCGGAGGTAAGCAAAGAGCGAAGTCGTTCCACCTTTTTGCGTACCAATGACGGTAAATTCAGGCGACTTTCGCCACGAACTTGTAGCAATTTTATACCGTATTTTGGCTTCTTTCGTCCATTTCCGGTAGCGTCTTTGTATGCCTTTTTTTATATTCATATTTTTCCATAGCATAATGTCTTCGGCTTGCGCTGCGTTAGTTTGCGATAGTACGCGACGCAAGCAGGAGGCGTTGCGCTAAGTTTACAAACCCAAAAATTTTGCAATTATATTTCGTTGAATATCAGATGTTCCTGCATAAATAACTCCACCGACTGCATCTCGTAAACTGCGTTCTACTTCGTGTTCGGTGAGGTATCCGCTGCCGCCATGTATGCGTATGGCATCAAGGCTGGAGGCTACATAAGCCTCGCCTAAATGTAGTTTTAACATCGCTGCTTCGAGCATTGCGGGTTTGTCGTTTTTTTTGAGCCATGCCATTTTATATAATAAAAGACGCGAAGTTTCGAGTCGCAATTTCATGTCTGCAATGCGATTGGAAACTGACTGAAATTTGCCGATCGGCTGCCCAAATTGTTGCCGTGATTTTGCGTATTCGATGCTTTGCTCGAGTTGACGTTGCATTGCGCCCAATTTGCCGGCGAGGATGCAGCATCGGTCATATTCCAGCGAGTGATTACAGATGCTAAAACCTGCACCTTCTCTGCCAAGTCGGTTTTTGTCAGGCACAAAACAGTCGGTAAATTTGAGGCGACCAATCGGCGCAGTACGCAAGCCCATTTTTTGTTGAACAGGCTGACGCTCAAAGCCTTGCATCGTCTCATCTACTATAAATGCCGAAACGCCCCATTTGCCGAGTTCGGGCTTAGAATTGGCAAAAACAACTGCTACATTGGCTATCGGAGCAAGTGTAACTAACCGTTTTTCACCATTCAAAATATACCCACCATCTACTTTTTTGGCGGTGGTTTTCATTTCATAAACGTCTGAACCTGAGTTGATTTCGGTCAAAGCATGTGCGCCAATCCATTCACCGGACGACATTTTGGGGAGGTATTTTTTTTTCTGCGCTTCATCGCCAAAAATCGTAATGGTCATCACCACCGTCCACAAGTGGGCATTGAGCGCGAGATTTAGCCCGACATCAGGGCAGCCGTACCCCAAACCCTCCAAAGCATAAGCCGCACGCATCAAATCTACCTCTTCAAATGTACCGCCATAACGCGCCGGAGCCGCGAGTCCCAAGATGCCAAATTTACCGCATTTATCCCATAAATTCTGTGGAAATGTACCTTCGTGATCGCGCTGCACGAGGGTATCGTCATCGAGTTCGCTTTTGGCAAATTCGATGACGCTATTTCGGTAATCTGTATATTCTTTAGACCAAGAAAAATCCATTTTATATAGATGTAAAATGTAAAATATCAAATTTAAAATGTAAAAATTGTGGCGCGAGACAAACACATTTTAGAGCGTCAGTTAAAAAAGTAGTACCGTTAATTTTGTAAATTCTTAATAATCAGCTATTTGCAATGTACAATTTACTACTTTTTATGTTGATGCTCTATTTTCTCATATTCATCTAATTTTCAGTTAATTATAAATAATAAAAATAAAGCATTTTGCTCGCATACTACAAGTACTTTTACATTGGACATTTTACATTTATTATTTTACATTTTCAAAACTCATACTTAACACTACCTTTAATATAAAAGGGAGTGCCTGGTGTAAAATGTATTTCTTCGATGGGTTGGGGTTCGTTAAATAAACGGGATTCGGTAGCAAATTGGGCTTCGTTCCAATCTACATCAAATAAATTTTCTACATCTATTCCTACACTCAGATTTTTGAATTGATAGCCTATATTTAAGTCCGTAATAAAATAACCCTCGGCAACAATGGAGTTGTCTTCATTGGCAGCTCTATCCGCGAGATAGCGGACATTGATACCACCGTATAATTTGTCTTTTTTCATATTCAATCCGCCTGTAACTGTCGTGACAGGTGCAAGCGGAATGTATTGACTACCAACTTCTTCTTCGATACTTCGCGCATAAGTGTAGGTCATATCTGCATCGGCAAACAGCCAATCTAAAAACTGATACCGCAAGTTGAAATCGACTCCCAAACGGCGTGTTTTGCCACTCGGCTCAACGACACCTTCATCGCCTACATAAACAAATTCCTGTTGCAAAAATAAGTACCACAGGGCAGTATTCACAACCATTCGAGGTATAGGTTTCCATATCGTACCAATATCTGCACCGTAAGCTGCCGGAAGTATGTCTTCTTCTTCGGGATTGAGTACGAGGCGTGTATCGTTGGAGTGAAAGCCCACACCTGTTTTGAAGAAGAATTGAACGTCACGATCCGGGCTATAAACAATGTTCAATTTAGGGCTTGGAAAGACGGTAGATTGCGACTCACTTTTATAAGTAGGGTTAAGTTTATCAGTATAATTAAATTTGAAATAATCAAGGCGAAGTCCCGGATTTATCAACCAATTTCCTACTTCGTATTCTGCATTCAAATAAGCAAAAATGTTGGACTCATCCACATCGCCAAACTGAATTTGCGTCAGGGTTGTTTTACGATTAAGTGTCCGCGAAAGTTCATTACCATTGATGTCATCATAACGTACTCCCATTCCGACTTGAAAAAGTAATTCCGTATTATCAAAATTGGTAATGCGATTCCATTCTGTATGAAGCCCAAAGATTTGTCGGTCTTCTTTCTGCCTGATTTGGTCGCCATTTATAGGGTCATTTAAGAAGAACGTAAAATTGGAATAGAGTTCAAAATCGTATAACGAATAATATAAATTATTTTTTATAAACGTATTATTATCAATACTTTTTGTGAAATCAAGCGCAATATTTGTTCGTCCGGTATATCCACCTTCTGTGTCATCAATTGCACCAAATCGACTAATTTGGTCGGTCTCAACGACTCGTTCTGGTATCTGCCCTGAAGCATCCCAACGACTCGTAAAATGCGACAGCAAGACAGAGATTTTATCCAGTTTTTCCAATCTTCCAGTATATTTTGCCATCATATTTAGGCGGCTAAAATTCTGCGAAGACTCAAACGGACCATCCGTAATCAAATATTCTGCGGCGGCGTAAGCGTTGTGTTTTTCGGTTTGTAATAAATTAAATGAAGCAACATTTCGGAAGGTGTTAAACCGTCCGGCTTCTATACTAAACATATTGCTTTTCAAGCGTTCTTTTAATTCAAAATCGACATAACCTGCTGTCGCAAAATTACCTTTATCTGCGTAATACGGTCCTTTCCCAAAATCAATACTTTCTATCACTTCGGGTGTCACAAAATGGAGGTCTGCATAGCCTTGTCCGTGTGCGTGTGAAACCATATTTACGGGCATTCCACTGACCGAAATCGCGATGTCTGTTCCGTGGTCAATATCAAATCCGCGCAGGAAAATTTGTTCTGCTTTGCCGCCTCCGGCGTGTTGTCCGATAAAAAGTCCGGGTACTTTACGGAGAATTTCTTGCGAAGATTGGACGGGATTGGTTTTGATGTCAATATCAGTAATGAAATTAATGGATTTAATATCTTGTCCAACAACGATTTCATCCAAATCAAATGTTTTCTCTTTTAGCGTTATAATCAATTCATTTTCAGGATTTTCAATGATAATAAATTGATTTTCAAATCCAAAAAATGTCACCTGAATGGTATCGCCTTCATGAACATCTTCGAGGATGAAATCGCCAAATTCGCGTGTGTGCGTATGGTGAGGATGTTCCGAATTGACATTCTCCACGTAAACACCTATTAGTGGTGTTTTATATTCGTTATATACCTCGCCTGCAAGATTCTGTGCATTCAATAAATTTGAAATACATAAAATTGTACAAATAATTGGAATAACTTTTAGCTGAATAATGGTTTTCTTTGTTTGCATTTTCACTATTTCTTTAAATACTCAATTTCTCTTAAAACCAGTGTTTCCACAGGCATTTCATTCATAAATTCGTAGGGGTTTTTAGCATCTTCGGAGATACTTTCAAGTTCCACTTCTGTTCCCAGACCGAGTTTGGCGGCGTAGTCCATAAATAGTTCCATAACCACCCAATCTTCCAAAGCCCAACCCGTAGAATCGAAGACCGTTTTTTTATCTCGATATTTGATGTAATCTTGCTGATTTTGAATGACTTCCATCCATTCCGGTCCTATATATTTTTCGTCCAATTGTTGGCATTCGCCCTCAACCAATGCTTGCGACTTGAAGTCAGGACAAACGAAACTTTTTTGCAAAAACGATAAAGGAATTTCAACTTTTCCGGGAAAATCTGCTCCGACTGCATTGATATGCAAGTGCGCTTGCGATTCAACGCCATTGAATAGCGGACCTGCTCCCACATCTACGGAAGTAGCCGTACACAAAATATCGGCACGACCAACAATTTCCTTAATTTCAGTGGCTTCAATTGGTATATTCAAATTTAGTACAGCAGATCTTTGTGCAAATGAATTTAACGTAGATTTATCTACATCATAAATCAATATTTTTTCAAAATCAAATACTCGCGACAGCGCATGTAATTGTGTTATCGCTTGCGCTCCGCAGCCAATTAAACCCAGTATTTTCGCTTCTTTTTTTGCCAAAATTTTACTAATCACCGCCGATGATGCACCTGTCCGCAAAGCTGTTGGCAACACACCGTCAATGATGCCTTTTAAATGCCCCGTCTTTGTACAATATGCTGAAATTGAAGATATTATAGTTGGCAAATTTCTTTCAGAAGGATTGTCAGGATGATAGCCAACAATCTTTATCACTACGTCATTTCCCTTGTGATAAAGCGGCATCCATTCGATAAGCCCGGTGACGGGATTTTCATAGTTAAAACCCGAACGCATTGGAATGTCTATCTCCTCAGCACTGTAATTTTGTATCTCCTTTTCAAGTCGCTCAATAAGCGCATCCATTACTTGATCCAGCCCTTCATTCAAGATAATTTCCTGAACATCACTAGCTGAAAGCAAGAGCGTTTTATTCTTTTCTATCTTCATGGTTAGGTGCATTGGATTTCTATCTGTTTTCTCGGTGTATTAAACATATTTACGTAAAACCAATTTATACCGATTCAAAACATAAATAATATTAGGGAAGATGAAAAAAATAATCTACCCGTCTGAATCGCTCTTTTTCTTATATGTTTCACTAAATTTTCCTTACGTAGCCCAGCTATATGCGTCAAATTTAGCCAAACATACAAAAATAATAACTTCTTCATTTGGGGTAGATTATTTTCTTCCTCTCCCTTTATATTCGGAGAATCGAACAATGCTAACTTATTTTTGTTTCGACTGAATAAAATTTTTTATTAAGCATTCCAACGTCTTATCTTGCTTTTGTGTGTGATATTTTTCGTGAATGGCAGCCAAGTTCTTTTTAAATATTTCATTAGAAAGTACTGCTTCAATATTCCGACGAATGGTAGGCACATCATCTTTGTTTTTGTCTGCCATAATGCCGACTTGATGATAAGTAATTCGCGCCGCACAAGCGTCTTGGTCGCTTTTTTGACCAGAATAAACGAGCATTGGTACACGAAAATGGATACATTCATTAATCGTGTGAATACCACCGTGATTGATGGAGCAGTCAGCGTTTTCGAGTACATAAAGTTGTGGCATCCAATCAAATACATGTACGTTTTTCGGTATATTTTTCGATAATTCGCTACCGGAAATACCACCATGTCCCATGATTAAAATCCAGTCAGGACGTGTCGCAACTGCTTCAATTATTTTTTGTGCAAAGGCATTATCACTCGCTCGCATCGTTGTAAAAGAACAATAAATGAGGGCGTATCCGTTTTGCTTTTTTTCTTCAAAAATCTGTTGTAAACGTTCCTTTGTGTGTGTAGTAGTTTTCGTATCTTTTCGTTCGGCATAAACCATCGGACCGATGTAATGCAAGTTTGGGCGTGGCGTATGCGGAAACTCCAGTTCCCAAGCCGTCATGCTCAATACGGGCAAAGTGCGATAAGCAAAAGGCGCAGGCCACTGATAAGGCAGCAATTCCTGCATCGGAAAGCCCACTTGACGGGCATACATAGTGAGTACACTGCCTCTATCTGTAAAAAAACTACGGATTTTTTGCCGCCAAATCATGCTGCGTCGCTCGCGTCGGTTTTGTTGCCAAAGCCGTCGAATAGCGGTCTTATTATTTTCGTTAGGAATGAGGTCACTTTGTAGCGGCGGCACACCTTCTGCCTCCCACATTGTAAACCATTGCGATAGCAGAACTACTTGATAATCAAGCGATGTGCTCGAAATAATATATTCGTGTAACTCCACATCAATCAAGATTAAATCGGGTTGAAGCCGCTGAAGCGTGGCGGTAAATTCATCAATTTTGAGGTCGGTAAGTGCATCTTTTCTCCGCTGTTTGATGTGAGTTAAACGATATAAAATACGCTGCCAACGTTGCGGAAAATTCGGTGTTCGGTCAATCGGTTGAACTAAAACTTGAGGCAATTGTTCGTACACAAACCCCTGCATTTGCACGTCCGCTTTACGCTCACGCGGACAGGCATACGTGAGGCGATGTCCAGTTTTTTCCAATCGCGACATGACTTCGTATCCGGCATGAAGCACACCGGTCAATCCTGTGGTAATGAGGAGGATGTGTGCCATATAAATTCTTTGCCTAATAAATCTGTTAATTTTTCATTTTCTTCCCTAAAATACGCCTCTAATCGGTGGACGGTGCCAGGTGAAATTTTATTATATTTTCCAGCATTTTTCTTTGATAAATCTTTGGGTAAAACCATTGAAATACCCAGATGTTTGTACACTTTTGTGAGTTCATTTTCAGGGTTTTGAAAGAAATTTTCACTTTTAATAAAAAGCAATTGCTCGCGTGGGAAATGCTCTATCCACGGCAATAATTGGCTGTAATATTTTCCTCTTTCGAGATAATATAATTCATGTTTTTCGAGGGTATATTCATCTGTATTACTTTGATTTTCAAGGAATTTGAGTTCGCGCTCAATGGCGATTTCAAAGGTGTTGGCGGTATCTGTTTTTCGCCTCAAACCCATTGCATATCCCGAATAGGCACGGTCGATAGGATCGCGAAGCAACACAATTAATTTGACATTGGGCGAAATTGATTTGATGCGCCCAGCTGCCTTCGGATGAAACATATAAGACGGGGTCGCTTCACCCGTAATTTTGGCATTGGTGCGAAAGGGGAAGTGGCTTTTGTACCAAGCCAAGCCTTTTTCAAAGTAAAGGTTAAAAAAATATATTTCTTTTTTGTGTGAAAATGATAATTCAGGGTGCTGATAGAGATAATAGAATAGCGAAGTTGTGCCTCCTTTTTGTGTTCCAATAATGATAAAATCAGGTAATTTGCGCCAGCGACTCGTGCTGATACGATAATGAAGTATGATGTATTTTTTTAACTTGCGCCAATATTTTTTTGTACCTGCCTTTATGTATTTAAGTGAAATCAAGAGAATAATTTAGTCTTAAAATTTTTGAATTAGGCTGCAATATAGGTCAAAAAAATCTAAATCATAAGTATAGGTTAGATTTTTTTATGTGAAATATATTCTCACTTACTTTAGGGAAGAGGAAGAAAATAATCTACCCTAAATGAAGAAGTTATTTTTTTATATGTTTGGCTAAATTTGACGCGCATAGCCGAGTTACGTAAGGAAGATTTAGTGAAACATATAAGAAAAAGAACAATTCAGACGGGTGGATTATTTTTTTCGTCTTCCCTTACCTTGATTAGCTATATTTTCATTATCATTACCGATTATATGTTTTGTAAATAAACAAAAACTAAATAGCAGTTAGTGAAAGAAATTAAATAAGATGTCCCATAATGCGAAGTATTTTTTTTGTCTAAGGATTTTTTGAAAGCCTCACATAGCCTTAGCTACAGCCTGTCCCGAACCCCGATTCGGGATAAGGATTTCAAAGGATTCTTAGACGGAAAAAAGACGAGTATAATGGCACATGTTATTTAATTTCTTTCACTTATCTTGTTTTTTAAAAGTATTTTTGACAAAAGAAAA
>Ga0209295_1000274_pt1 | contig 36236 bp, 33 predicted proteins | sample Porto_5metaG_FD_187428 | JGI IMG/M metagenome (GOLD analysis project Ga0209295, IMG submission 187428) | Marine algal microbial communities from Porto, Portugal - Porto_5 metaG (SPAdes) (version 2) | ecosystem: Host-associated > Algae > Red algae > Unclassified | place: Portugal: Porto... | reverse complement strand
TATTTGCACCCGCATTCAGGGAATACCTGATGAGGCACTCAGGAGAAATGGCAGAGTGGTCGAATGCGGCAGTCTTGAAAACTGTTGAGGGTCACACCTCCGGGGGTTCGAATCCCTCTTTCTCCGCAGAAAAGCCCCGTAAGCATAATGTTTACGGGGCTTTGTTTTTTTAAGTGTCAATTTAGGTGACAGTGCAATATTTATGAATTGTTTAAATCATTTCGATTTATTGGTTCGAAAAGCTCATCTTCTTTTTCTACTAAGGGGTCATACCAATCAACTTTGTTCATTGCCCATTTTGCCCAAGATGCTATTTTTTCACTTTTTTCCAAGTCATTTGCTGATGATTTTATAGTGGCTTGGATGTAATTTCTCATTCTAATGGAATCTTCCCATCGTTTTGAAGTATTAATAAGAGATTTAAATTGATGAAGTTCATCACTTCGTTTTTCTCTTAAATCATTTTCTATTTTTTTCTTTAAATCATACTCTTTACTCCAAATATCATTTTTAATTTTTTCAGCAATTTCTTTTTTTGCTCTTATTTCAAAATATGCTAAAATAGAAGAAAGTTTATCTTCTATTTTAGTGACTTTTCCATCGTTCCACTGGTATTTTGATGATTGTTCAATCCTAAGTGATAATTCTCCAGTCGGTTCATATTCAGAATAATACCAATCGGCTGTAGATTTAACTTTGATTCTCTTTCTTTTTTCTCTAATGCAGATTTCAAAAACTCTGCCTTCTACAATAATTTTAGTTCCGTTATAATTCTCATACTTTTGATTAGTTCTGACTTCAACCTTATGACCTCGATGAATGAAAAGTTTGATTAAGGTGTCGGTAAAGATTAATGCCCGTTTTATTAATTCCTTGGAAACATAGATGTTAAAAATATCTTTGGAGGTATAAATTAATTGGTCCTCTGATTGAAATTTTTTATCTCTTGGTTTTAAAAGGTCTTTTTTAGCAGCTGTAATTAGGTTATGTGGCTTTGTTAACTTTTTGGATACTACTATATATTCAGGTAGTTCACTTTCTATCTCTTTGATTAAATTTTTAAGTTCTGGCATTGAAATAAACTTGTTTTGTTACTTCTGGTATCAAAGAATTTATTAATAATATTCTTTGATATAAGCATATGCTCTATCAAATAAAACTTGATCTTTAATCTTGTATTTTACCCATAGTATTTTCCTTAAAGAACTTTGGACTTCACGCTCTCCTTGGTTAGATTGTTGCCAACCCGGAAAACTTACCATTCTTACGATGGTATCTATATCTAATACGATTCGTTCTACTACGGCTGGAGTTTTATCTGTTTTAAGGTCTAAGAACAATTCTGTCAACGCCGCTTGGGGTGTTTTTTCTTGAATAAGTTCTTCCAGTTCCTTTTCTGCTTGAACAGTTTCCTTTGCTAACTTGCAAAGTTCTTTAACAAATTCAATAGAGGTAATTAGTCCCTGTTCTGCTTTATCTCTTAACTCTTCAAGGCGATCACTTAATTTTTTAAACTTTGGGTTTCCAGCGTGTTTCTTAAATCTTTTTGCTAATATTTTTTCAAGTTTCTTAGCGTTTTTCGGGTCTGGATTATTGAATATTTCTTCAATTACATCGGCATCTAGAATAAATTCATCTAATTGATGCACATCGCCTACATGAATATTTTCATGTATTAATTTAGTTGTTTGGGCTCCTAATGAAAACCATAAAAGTTTGCCCAAATTATCACCTGCCGGTTTTACAGATTCAAAAACTTGAGATAACCATTTGTAATCTTCATTATAAATATCTAAAATCCTATCTGGGGATAATGATTCCCAAAGTTTTGATAGAAATTTATAATCTCTTGCAAATGCATCTTTTTTGACATCAGTGTTTATTGCATTTTGGGCTGCTTCAAGACCTTCAAAGCCACTTATTTTTCTGTTTACATCATTAAAATGACCTAAGGTGTCACGCATAGCTTGCGGTAACTTTTCTTTTAATTCAGATAGGTTTGATATTATTGTTTTTACACTTTCTTCATCAAATTGTAAAGCTTTTGCAGCATCATCAAAAACCCCAAAATAATCTACAATTCTACCAAAATATTTCTTCGGAAAAAGTCGATTGGTTCTACAAATTGCTTGTAGTAATGTGTGGTCTTTTATTGACTTATCCAAATACATGGTCTGTAATATTGGAGCATCAAAACCAGTTAATAATTTTGCTGTAACAATAATGAATTTTAAATCTGATTGCCTATCATTAAACTTATCCACCATTTTTTCTTGTTGGCTTTTGTCCATTCCCCACTTTTGCTTGAATTCTAAATCGTCATTGGCAGAAGTTGAAATGACAACTCTACTAGCTTCTTCTGGAAAATAGTTATCTAATTCTTCTTTATATTGTACACAGGCATAGCGATCTGGGGTTACTATCATAGCTTTAAAACCATGTGGATTTACCTTTTCATTAAAATGTAAGGCAATATCAGCTACAATTTTTGAAACACGTTCTGGAGATTTTAAAAAAGCAGCCATTTTTGCAGACTTTTTATTTAGTGCATCTGCTTCTTCATCTGTTAGAGCAGCACTTTCTTTAAACTCTTTAAATGCCTTGTCAATATTTTCTTTATCTACATGTACATCTACTAACCGAGGTTCAAAGTGGAGTGGAAGAGTAGCATCATCACGAATGGAATCTTGAAAGGTATAACGTGACATATATCCTTCTTTATCTTCTTTTGAACCAAAAGCCCAAAAAGTATTCTTGTCTGCTTTATTTACTGGTGTTCCGGTAAGTCCAAATAGGAAAGCATTAGGTAGGGCTGCACGCATTTGTCTCCCTAAATCTCCTTCTTGTGTTCTGTGTGCTTCATCTACTAACATGATGATGTTTTCTCGTGTATTCATATTAGGTTTGGCATCCCTGAATTTGAAGATCATCGAGACTATTATTTTACGAGTATCCCGCTCTAACATTGTCTGTAGTTCTTTAATATTATCAGTTGTTTCTACGTTAGCAATATCGGCTGCATTGAATGTCCCGCTTATTTGAGTATCTAAATCGGTTCTATCTACAAGAATGATTACTGTTGGACTTTTTAATTCTGGAGTACGCCTTAGTTTCTGTGCTGCAAAAACCATTAAGAAAGATTTTCCTGAACCTTGAAAATGCCAGATCAACCCTTTTTTAATCTTACCTTCTTTTACGCGTTCTACTATTTTGTTAGCCCCTTCATATTGCTGAAAGCGAGGTATAATCTTAATTCTGCGTTTTTTCTTATCCGTAGAAAACAAAGAAAAATTTTGTAGAATATCTAGTAATCGTTCTGGACTTAATAAATCTGAAAGTTCTTTGCCTACTTCACCTAAGCCTAATCTTTTCGCTAAGGCATCATCATCGTTTTCCAATCGCCAAGGTGCCCAGAATTCTAAAGGACAACGTATGGCTCCATAATACAATTCTTTTCCTTCGGTAGCGAATGAAAGAATGTTAGGTACAAATAATTGTGGTACGCTGTTTTCGTATATGTCATGTATTTCGTGAGCACCATCTAACCAACTTACAGAAGGTCTAATTGGAGTTTTTGCCTCGCCAACTACTACTGGTATTCCATTAATCATCATTACAATATCAGGAATCTTGGTCTCACGATGGTGAATTCGGTATTGGTTGGTTATAACATATATATTATTTGTTAAGTCATCAAAATCTATTAGCCTAACTGGTACATGTCGGTTGTTTTCCCCAAAAGGCATTGTTTTTTCACCTGTAAGCCACTTAAAGAACTCTTCGTTTGCTTTCACCAACCCTACTTGGTTAACCGCTAATAGAACTGCCCTTAATTTATAGATGACTTCATCTGCTAAATCTGGATTAGTAGTAATCTCTGGATTAAGTCGAACTAATGCAGCTTTAAGTTCGTTTTCAACTAAAACTTCGTTAATACCCCTTTCTATTTCTGTAGAAGTTTGAAATTTCCAAGATGCTCCATATTTTATTTTGGTTTCATCAAGTCGATTTTCATTTAAATTAACTCCGCTAAGTTGGTGAATGATATAATGCTCTACACTATTGAGTTCGTTAAATGCCATCAATTATATTTTGAAAACGTTCTTTAATAATTTCCATACGTTCATTTGCCTGTTCATAATACAAGCTACCGCTAATTGCATTCATGATACTACGGTTTTCCGTAAATGCCTTTAATTTTTCTGCTAGGTATAATTTAATATCGCTATCAGAGGCTAAAACCTGAGCATCAATATCTGTGGTGTAGTTAAATAAATACACTATGTCTTCTAGGTCATGGCTAGCATATATGTCTTTAATGCCTCTGTCAAGAAAGGCTTCAATTTTTGTAGCTAAGAAGTAGGGTAGCGGTAATATTTTAATAATGATATCCTCTAAATTTACAGCTATGCTTTTATCAAATCCTTTTTCAAACCAAGGATTAGAAGGTGCCCACCCAACAGATTGAGTTGACATAACGTCAATTTTTAAATCTTCATATAAAAATCTGCAGATAACATCTTCTTCTGAACTTTGGTAAAACCCTTTTGCATTTAAATCTTCACGTAATTCTTCCAACTTGCTTGGTGAAGCTATCTGAAAAGTTAAGTCTACATCTTTTGTAGGGCGAACATCCTCTGCTGCTGAGTCATTTATATAAAGACTTACCACAGCGCCACCTACATAGACTACTTGTTCGTTTAAATTTCCCAATGCTAAGGCGACTTTCTTTGTTGCCTCCTTATTTATTAAGGTATATTTTAACATAATTTTTGCTCTAGAATTTCCAATGCTTTGTTTTTCTCTCGTGCACGACCAACGCGAACGGCATCAAATAGTGCTAGTAATTCATGAAGGTATGAATCTAGATGGACAGCTTTTGGTACTGTTGGATATAATGGAATTATACTTTGACCTCTGTTTTTACCTTTTGCATATGGCCATACATATTTTTCATCACTTAAAAATTCCTTGTCTAATGGAGGTGCACTATGAGCTGTTACAGTACCTCGTACAATTGCTCCTGGGTGTTGTGGGAATGAGACAGCCAATCCATATTTTATAAAATCGAAAAATAGCTTTCGATTAACTTCTTTTCCATTATTAACTAAAAGACCCGCATAAGTGGACCGGGATAAAGAACTGCTTATTTCTGATTGACTCATTTCTAAGCTTAACGCTAGATCTATTTGAGTATACGAAGGGTCGTTTAAAGAAATTAACTTTGCTAATACCACGATATCTTGTGGTTTCATTTGATGTAAATTGCTTTTTTTCATAATTATCGTGTATCGCGATATGCAATAATATAATATAACTTACATAAATACAATTTATTATGAGTAAATATTGCATATCGCGATATAAGATATTTATCTTTGGCGATTATTTAATCCCAGCAATTTTCATAAATAAGCTCTTCGTACCGCCAAAAAACTCTTCTTTCCATTTCTTGCTCATAAAACTGGTAGTCGTCAACACCTAAATTGAGTTTTTGAGAATGAAAAACTTTAAACATTTCATGATATTTAGAATCTTGGTCTAAATGAAGATTAATATTCGAACCATCCACTGTGGTTCTTGAAAAACCTGTTTCTGTTATATAAATATTCTGAACTGCAACAATTAAAGGATTGTGGTTATAAGTCATAACATCCTTCTCTAAATCTTCAGAAATGTTGCCCACGTAAATTAGAAAGAGTTCTTTTTTTTTTTGTGTTTTATGAACTTAATTTCATACAACTTCCAAATAGGGATATTTTCCTTTTTATAAGTTAAAATATATTGATCACCTTTAAAATTTTTGATCTTTTCCCTTAGCTTATTTTCGGTACTAGTTATTTGGAGTAATTCTTCTTTACTTAAAAAGAGCTTGTTGATGACATTTATAAAAAGCATACTATTACCATTCGTGAAACCCATAGCACCCATAATAGTGTGTTTTTTAGGATGCATTCTGGTATTTCGCATTTTTTTAGCTCTTAAAAAATCTGACTTTAAAAATTTGAGATGCTCGTTAAAGCAGACTTCTTCAATGATTACAGAAAGTTTTTTATCATAGGATACCTCTTTTTTATTTGGAGGTAGTTTAAGTGTAATGCCTAATTCTTTAGCCTTAAGCTTTATACTCATTTCCATAATTAGGAGTGCCTTACTCATGGCTTCATCATAGATAGAATAATAAAAATAAGCGTGAGCCATAAGGTAGGTTACCGTTTCAAACGCCTCAACTACATCTCTTGGTACCTTATCATGAAATTTACCTGGTACCACGAACTTATCTACATATTCTTCCTTTGTTTTTATACCCCAAATTTCCCATCTCTTATCGGGTTGGTACCATTTCATTTGTTATTTCTATTTTATGCCTCTTGCACTTCTTTTACATTCATTGCGTAATTTTTTTACTTCATTTAGGTTGCTAGGATTTACTGCAATATTTGATAAAGACCGGGAGGTGAAGTAGAAAAATTTTAATTATATGGACTTAAAAGCTGCTAATACTATTTTTCTGATTTTTTGTGTCAAAAAAGGAAGCACTATATTTTCAAAATTTTGATGTGTGTTAATTATGAAATTTCTTAATAAAGTATGTGTGCTTTTCTCATTACTCGCGAATACTCTAAGTAGCTCAAGCTGAAAAATAATTTGCTGTTCAAATTGTGAATCATTATAATTTCCTTTGCTAAGCATAACAAACGCACTTTCTACAGCTTGTTTAAATGGATTAATGACATTTTCTACCCTTTCCAATCTTAACTCTTGTCTATTTAGTAAACAAATTTCAATGGTTCCTAAACCCCTATTATCATTATCAATTCCCCTTATCCTTATACCGTTTCCTGAGGGGTCAATAAAAAAATCAAAAAATAATTTTGGATTGTCCACCTCTGGGTGTAGTAAATACGGTACCTCATCCAATAATGGGGTATTTTGGGCTTTTTGGTGATTTAAATTTAATTGGGCGTTTGCTAAGAAACTTGGAGCAAAAACTCTATTACCTAGTATTGGAAATTTACTATGTTTAGCCCCTTCACGATTGCACTTTACACACGCTGGTAATAAATTAGTCCATTCATAGCATAACCAGTAATAGCCATTATGAGTATTATCTTCAGCTACCTGTTTTTTGGGTCTATAGTGCTCTATATCTGCTTTTTCAAGTCTCTCGCAGTACGCACACTTATTGTGGTAACTCAAAGCCAACTGATCTTCAACCCTTGACCTTTTTTCATCAGGTGTACTATAAGTTTCTCTAAATATACTATCTGTAATATTTTCTTTTGAAATGTTTGTTGCTATTTCCAATAAAGCATCTGCAGTTGCCTGACTAGCTAATAAGTTTGTCTTGTGGCTTTCAAGTTTGGTCACAAATCTCATTTTCTTTTATTTTCGAATCTTTCAATTAATGCTTTCTCTTTCTCGTCAGTAATAAATTCCTCTATTTTATTCTCCAATTTGTCCACAAACTCAACTTCTGTATAAGTTTGTTCAGTACGTACTAAAGTATTTTTATCTCTATTTTCATTAGATATATTCTCCATTCCAAAAATTGGAGATGTCAATATTGAATTAGGTAATAATTCCTCCAGGTATATCTTGTCGTCGATTCTTTCAATGTATGTACCTCTCTCTTTACTTCTTTTAACAACACAAACAACACTATGTTTGGGAGCTCCTAACAATGGTATAGGACTGTGGGTAGAAACAATAAATTGAACTTTTGGAAAAGCTGCGGATAATTGCTCAACTAAATGTTTTTGAAAATTAGGGTGTAAATGAATATCTATTTCATCAATAAAGACAACACCATGTAATTCTCCTGGATCCTCAATATCTGGTTGTTGTCTGTACAACCTAACCAGTAAATCACTCATCATAGATAGTATACTCATGTAGCCAGATGACAAATTTTCTATACCAACAGGCTCAAACAATTTATCTTCACCATCCTTTTCTCTAAATAATGTTACGGGAATATCATTTATCTCCATACCAAAATTTACTTCTCCAACATTTAACAACAAACCTTCTAAAAATTCTTTAATAGCAAATTTACGTTTTGAATATTCTTCATTTTTATTTGAATTATACCAATCATTAAACTGTGATTCCAAATCCAATAAATAGGCTTTATTGCTAAAAAGAGTATTGGAGTGCCCATTTTTACTTCTTGCATCTTTTAATTGGGTTGAAGAAAGCCCGCCATACACTGGATTAAGTCTAAATGGACCGTATGCAGCAAAGCCTAATAATAATGGTTTGATTTTCCCAATTTGATTATTTGCAATTCTATGAAAATGAATGTTAATAGCTGTATTGGATTCTGTATAAATTTTACAGTCAAAATTGACAGTATTTTTAGACTCCAATGCTGGTATTTTTCTAAAACCGATAGTACTTGCAAGTGCTTTAAGAATATTACTTTTTCCAACACCGTTTTCTCCAGTTAGAAAAACCCATTGTGCTTTTATAGGAATAGATAAAAGCTCTAAAGATTTTATCGACCTATAATTTTCAATTTTAAAACCGCTTATTTTTGAAGGTCGAATATTTTCTAGATCTCGGTTATATTTTTCAATCCGTTCTTTGTATGTCAATATTTTATTTAAATCTTTATTAAAAATTAACTGGTCTATTATGCTTAATGAAGTTTCAGGGTTGCCGTATTTTTCAATTATTTGATCAATAATTGGATAATGCTTTGTTAAAAACTCAAAGAGGCAGCCTTCAAGATTTTCTTTTTTAAAATTAATCTGATATTTACCTCCAGATTCTACAAATTCTTTTTCTCGAATAGGAATTCCTAGTGAAGGGAATATGTGTTCAAGAATTAAAGTGTATTTTTCATCAGTGTCAGTAGCCGAAAACTGAAGCCAACAGTAACCTGAATAATCTACCATAAAAGCGATATTTGGTATTTTTGTACGCCAATCATCACCTGCCCAAAAACCTACGGCTAAATAATTATGATTTCCTAAAAACCAAAAACCTTCTTCTAATCGATTTAATCTGTTAGTTTTTCTTGGTCTGAATTTGAAGTCAGGGTTTAACCTATAATGTTCATACAATAATTCAAATAATTCATTATGTAAATCTACTATAGCCATAACTAAAACACCTGATTAATTAAACTCTTTTGTAAGGCTTTAGAACTTGCGATTTTATTCATAATTGTTGTAATAAGATTATCAAATTTCTCCGCTTCATTTATCCAGTTTAATACATTATTGTCTTCTGGATTTGGCAGTTTTAAACTTCTTAAATACCCAAGTGAAACGTATTTTTGAGTTGTTCCAGAAAGTTGTGCATTTAAATTGAACTGAAATTGACGTGACTTAAAATAATGAAACGCTATCTTAGACTTTAAAGGATTCTTTGTTTTAAATAAGCCCATATTTTTTATTGCAAAATCTGGTTCTTCTAAAATCCTACAAACTTGCCCAACTGTGCCAATCATCCCGAATAAAATATCATTTTTATCAGGCTTACTTCTTTTATTAACTTCATTATAATCATTTTCACTAATAAAATAATCAGTAAATAAATCCAAACTGTAATTAATTATATTTTTAGATGTTAATAAGCGATAACCCTCATTTTTTCTTTTTGGTGTATCGTGTGTACCATCTGTTACTCTGTCAAAGAAAGTTTCGGAATTAATTCCATTCTTAATATCAATCTTAGATAAATAAGTCTTCTCAGTTGATAATCTAGTAGACTCTGCGTTATGCAAAACTATCCGATCACTCTCAATAACCTCATCCATAGCCCAAAGTAATTCAGCAAGTTTGTTTTGTTGGTCTTTTGGTGGTAGTAGAAATTGTTGTTTTTTTAAATCTCCCCAATTTATAGTTGGTGATAAACCACCAACCGATATATCTACCATACGGTGCATAAATTGGTTAGAATGCAAAAAGAATGGTAATAGTTTTGGGTCTATAATATCTGGGTTAGCTCTAAACACAAAAGAATGCCCAGAACATATGCCTTCAAAACCAACTATGGCAGCTTTACGTTGGTATGCTCTTCGCTTACCAAAAATAACATCCCCAGGAGAACATCTCTGTTTAAGTCCTTTTACATCAGATGGCACGCCTTTTCTTCTAATATGAATATCTTCTGCATCAATATGTTCTAAGCCAATATACACATCTACATCAGCCTTATCTGGTTTTACGGTTTTAGATATTTTATCTGCTATATCTTCAAATTTGAAGGTTTCCCAAGTGGATTTGTCTAAATTATTTAAGTCTATCTTTTGTGTCATTGTTTCCATTACTTCAAGATTTTAAATAATCCATTCAAACTTTTTTCCAGTGTTTTGGATTGAGATGTCCAATTAGAAAATGCTTCGTCTATTGATAAGACAGGATTGTTGGTATCTACATTGCTTAAATATTGTGCGATGTTTAGACTGCCTTTATTTTTTAATAATTCTTCATTAGAAACTATTTTGGAGAAGTCATCAATGTTTTTAAATTCTTTATATGCGTGGAATATTTTATTAATATGCTGTTTTTCTAAAAAAGCAATATTTTTTTCTTGCTTTACCTCTTTTAAGGCATTAATAATTAAGACCTTTCCTTGTTTATCTTTTGATTTATTATTTTTCGTAATTAATAAACAAGCCTCCATAGGAGAGTTATAAAATAAATTTGGTCCTAATCCAATAACACATTCAACAAAATCTTCTTCAATCATTTTGCTACGCATTTCAGCTTCGCTCTCACGAAATAAAATACCATGGGGCCACAATGAAATGGAGCGACCGTTACTAGGATCTAAACTTTTTTGAATATGCTGCTGAAAGGCATAGTCTGCACAACTAGGTGGGGGAGTGCCCCAAAGATTACGTCCAAATCGGTCGTTGGTAAAAGCCTTTTGGTCCCATGCCTTTATGCTGTATGGAGGATTAGCTAGAATTACATTGAATGTTTTTAATTCATCATTTTGTAAAAATGCTGGGTTTGCCAAGGTGTCACCACGCACAATGCTAAATTCTTCTATGCCGTGCATAAACATATTCATACGTGCTATGGCAGAGGTAATGAGGTTTATTTCTTGTCCATACAATTTTAATGTTCTGTATTCCTTGCCTTCATCACGTAAATGCAAAGCACAGTTTAACAACAACCCACCAGAACCACAGGTAGGGTCGTAAACAGATTCTCCTGGTTGTGGGGCCATGATCATGGTCATTAGTTTCACAACGGTTCTGTTAGTATAAAACTCTGCTGCGGTGTGACCAGAATCATCTGCAAACTCTTTTATAAGATACTCATATGCATTACCCAGTTGATCATCTGGTACGTTTTCTAAATTTAGTTTATGTTGGGAATAATGCTCTATTAGGTTGGTTAAGGTTTCATCACTTAACCTATTTTTATTGGTCCAAGAAGCATCGCCAAATATACCATATAAGGTTTCCGGGTTCGCCTTTTCTATGTTGCGCATGGCATCTTGTATGGCAATACCAACATTTTTTGTAGTTTCACGAATATCGTTCCAATGTGCACCATTTGGTACCAAGAAATGATGGTGCTCTGCAAAGGCAGCGTATTCTAAGTCTCCATCGCCTTCTTCTAAGGCTTTCTCGAACTCCTCGTCATAGACATCGCAAATACGCTTAAAAAACATCAGCGGAAAGATGTACTGCTTGTAGTCGCCGGCATCAATTGTTCCGCGTAATTGCGTAGCAGCACCCCAAAGGTACTTTTCTAATTGTTGTTGGGTCATTTAGTTTACTTTTAATTCACGCATTAATTTTGTCTTAATGGCTTTTTTTCTAGCTTCAAAAAAATGAATAAAGTCCTCAAGAAATAGAGATGCATTGGTAGGTATATGATGTTGTAATGTGAAGGTTCGTTGATCTTCTGTATTTGGATAGATTTCTTTTAACCAAGATTCAAAAGGTTTATTATTCTTCTCTGTATTTTCGTTAGCTTGTAAGAGTTGAAGATTTGGTAACGTATTAAAACGTGATTGAAATTCCTGAATCTGTTCTGTATCTGTAAATCCAAGTTTATTTAATTTTCTGGTCGTAAAAAATGATTTAGGATGTATATGGTCTTGATGATACTTGAAATTCCAGTTTAAAGATGGGTATAATAAGACTAAAGCGGAAAATGTTTGTGCTTTACCATAATTTAATTCTAATATACTATCGATATCATCTTCTGTAAATGTTAGTGACTTTCTTCGGCCTTTGTAATAGTTTATTATTTCTTCTAAAGGGAAATAACCTTTATGCTCATTTGTCAATTTTCTCATGACAGGATATATGGAATCTGGTTGTCCACCAAAAGTACCCTTGATTAATACACGTGCAAGCCACTCTTTAATTTGGAGTCTATCTTGTTGTCTTGCTTGTGAGTGAAGTATTGAATTTTCAAATTCATTTTTATAAATAAAATAAGCAATAGGAATAACTGTGTTTGTTGCAGGTAAATTATCTCTGCTATAGCCAAGTTTGCTTACTAGTTCTACAGCACTTTTTAAAGATTCTGAAATGCCATTCCATTTATTCTCTATAATAGACATATTTGCTTTAGTGAAATTATCCACTTTAAATTTTATATCATTTAAATCAGCAAGAACTAAACAACTTTTTAATACAAAATCTTTATTAAACTTAAAACCATCTCCAATTGAATTTATTTCATCGACAAATTGATGAATAACCTCACGTGCATCTTTCTCTTCCCATTGTGCAGTCGCTATTGATAGTAAGAGGTCAGAATAGCTAAGTTTAGTTCCTCCACTGTTAATCCTAATAAAAATTTGAAGAACTTTATCTAGTTCTTCACTTTCCTCAAGGTAAAAACTTATTGTTCCTTTTTGATGAATAATATTTTGTAATTTGGCTAGTGTATCTAAAGCAAAACTCGATTGTTTTTTAGAATATTTAGCTGTATTCATTAAGTCATTTTGAATAGCATATTGCATAACTGAAGAACTATCTTCCATGGTCATAATTTTGCTAGCTTCAAACCAAAAAATATCTTCGGTATCATCATACTCTGCTAATTCTTTTGCAGTTAAAAACTGAAAATCATATTTCAAATCTGTATCTTCTGATTCAGCAAATAAATCAAGATACATTTTCTTTTCTGGAAAGGCATGTGGACTATCCCATTTTAAATAAGGAGCTTTTTCGGCTATACTTCCTGTAAGTGCTATATAAAGAGATGTCATCCGTTGTTGACCGTCTAATAAAGCAATTACATTATCTTCGCCCATTAAATCAGCCTTAATATTATGCCGATTATTTTTTTGATGGTAATGTCTTAAGAACTCATAAAATTGGAAATCTTTTGATTTATCTTTTGATAGCTTCCAAAACAGAAAAGTACTTATTGGGTAATCCCTCATTAAAGAATCAAAAAGTCTTTCTATTTGCCAAGTGTCCCAAACAAATTCTCTTTGGATGGAAGGAAGTAAATATTTCTTGCGACGAATATTGTCGATTGCTTTTTTTATGGTAATTGGTGTTTCGTATGCCATTAAATGAACTCCTTTAAAATATTCTTAAACTTTTTTTCGGCTTCTAGACTGTTTGCCCAAGCATTTTTCAAATCGACTAGAGCTTCTTCGACACTTGGTAAATTATCTTCTATTATTTTTTCAACGTATAGCGGAATGTTTAGGTTGAAATCATTTTCCTTTAAATCTTCAATGGAAGCAAGTTTTACGTAGTTCTCCACATCTTGATATGCTTTAAGCCAATTAAAAATTTGGTTCACATGCTCTGTCTCCAAATAATTTTGTGCCCGTCCAACACGAAGTTGTTCAGATCCATCAATAAATAAAACTTTTCCTTTTTTTGTATCCTCTTTATTTTGTTTAAAGACCATAACACATGCTGCTAATTGAGTTCCATAGAATATATTGGGTCCCAAACCTATAACAGCTTCCAACATATCTTGCTCTAAGAGTGCTTTTCTAATTTTACCTTCGGCACCTTTTCTAAATAGAGCACCATGTGGTAGTACTACGGTCATGCGCCCGGTACTGTTCATAGATTTAATCATATGCTGCACCCAAGCCATATCTCCGTTACCTTTTGGAGGTACACCGGCTATATTTCTACCAAAAGGGTCATTAGCCCAGTTTTCTGCTCCCCATTCTTTTAAAGAGAATGGTGGGTTTGCAATTACGCAGTCAAAAGTTTTTAATCCGTCCGCTTCAAAAAAAGCAGGGTTGCGTAATGTATCTCCACGAACTATTTGAAAATCTTCAATACCATGAAGAAACATATTCATTCTGGCAATAGAACTAGATGTCAGGTTTTTCTCCTGTCCATATAATTTAAGTGTACGATAATCCTCTTTATTGTCTTTTAAGTGATCTACACATTCTAATAACATACCACCCGTACCACAAGCAGGATCATAAATGGTTTCTCCTTCATGTGGGTCTAAAATTAAACCTAGTAAATGCACTACTGATCTAGGCGTATAAAATTCGCCTGCCTTCTTATTGGTTAAATCGGCAAAGTGCTTAATTAGGTATTCATAGGCATTACCTAGCAGATCAGAATCAATATTGCTATTGCTTAAATTGAATTGTGAGAAGTGTTCTATGAGGTCTATAAGCAAACGGTCAGGCAGTTTGTTCTTATTGCTCCATTGCGCATCACCGAAAATGCCATACAGATATTCTTGGTTATTCTGTTCAATACCGCGTAACGCTTTTTCTATGGCTAGACCTACATTCGTAGTTGTTTCCCTAATATCGTTCCAATGACAATGTTCAGGAATTATAAATCTGTGAAATTCAGGTAGATTTGCATAGTCCTCATCACCTTCAGATTCTTCAAGGGCTATTTTGTATTCCTCATCATAAACATCAGAAATACGCTTAAAAAAGAGAAGAGGGAAAATATAAACTTTATAATCAGACGCATCTACTGGACCTTTAAGAATCCATGCTGCCTTAGCTAAATACTGTTCTAATTGAAAAAGGGATAATTTTGTTTTGGTCATTTATTTTTATTCGAAATGTAGGATTGTAAATATACCCAATCCTAATATTTAAAAGTCTACTTAAACTATTGTTTTGAGGTGCTATTATTAAAAATATTAATTGGGTGCACAGTTTAAATTCTGGTTATATGGTTGAATGTAATCCCAAAATGCTTCACCAGCGCTAGTTAAATAATTCAATGAATAATTTAATTCGGTATCTGATCCTACTTGATATATATAGTCTTCATAAGAGCTTGTAAATCTTACTACGGCAAAATAATAATCGTTATAACTATTGTCTGATATTTCATAGAATGTAACCTCTGATATAGCATCACTGCCATAGCTATAATAGGAGGTGCCATAGCCCTGATTTTCTACCATTTCAAGCATTTCATCACATGATGTTTGAGCGTAGAAATTACTTAGGGAGAATTATACCGTAAAGAATAGACTGTATTTTTTCATGAGTTTATAAATTCAAAGATTACTTTTTCAACACTAGAAGCCAGGTCTGCATTCTGAATTTTAAATTTTTTAACACCCATTTCGTTGAACCAATTGGTCCAATAGGTTCTCATTACATCAATTGCATATGGGTTTTTAGTGTTTAAACTTTCAATGCCAATTACTAAAACTTCTAAATCTTCTAGACCGTCATTTGCCTTGATAAAGCCATAGCCTTTCTCATTAAGAGTAGTTTCCCATTGTGAATTTGCTAATGGAAGTTTATTTAAGGAGTTTGGCGTTAAATAGGAGCTCATATTAACTTCTTTCATTTGACTATTTTCATGATACATATAGCCATCTGTTAAGATTACTAGAATGTTTCTGTGACAATCGCTAATGGTGTAGTCTTTTACATTGTCCTTAAAAAAACGCCAAATATCGGATCCTGGAAAATCTTTTGGGTTTTTAGAATCAGCCAATGCAAGATTGTATATCTCAGTAGGTTGCGAAGCATACAACTCTTCTGTCTGCATGATTTTAGTCTTAGGTGAGTTTTTGTCAAACTCAATATGCAATTGCTCTGCAACGCTATTAATGGTATTATTAGCAGGTTCTGGATTAAAGTAAAGTTGAATCTTATCTTGTAATAGTATTAGCTTTTTAGTCTTTACATGATTGGTAAAAGCCTTAGAAATACTTTTTAAATATTCAGTGTCTTTTAGAATAGTTTTCGGTTGAGTTATTCTATCGGACAAGTCTAAGAAAACACTGATATTGAGATTGTTTTCTTTGTTGTCAAGTATATAACTTGGACACTCTCCATTAATTTCCTTTTTAGCTATTTCAATCTCCTTCATTACTTCTTTTTTTTCTGATTTACAGGAAGAGAGCAAAAGGGCAATAGAGAAATATGTCAGTAATTGAATCTTATTATTCATGTTATAATGTTTTCGTATATACTTTGTTTTGGTAGTCATCTACATTTAAATCTAATTCAGAGATGTGGTTGTTATAAACGATTATACACTCATTTAAATAATCTTTTGTTTGGTCTGGGCCTAAAACTATTTCTGAGGTAATACATTCTTGCCAACCTTGTAGATATTCTGATGAAAGAGCTTTGTAATTTCTAATTGGTAGAATAAAACCGTCTATAATATCCTCAAGTTCTGAACAACGAACTTTTTTCGCCCTAATAACCTCTTCTAAAGATTCAATAGTTTCATTCTGCTTGTCAATAACTGGAATTAGATTTTTTATCTCATTTTCTAAGGAAGTCACATAGTTTTCTATTTTATCCTTTTCAGCATGTTCTTTCATAACAATATCGAATACTAGACCCCAAATGATATATGATACGAAACCGGCAAAAATAATAACCCAGAAACTTGGGCTGGAAAAAGCTACAGGTATTGAGAATTCCGGATCTTCAAATGTCTTATTTAGATTGTATAATTTCTCATCAATCAAATAAGCTAAAAGAGCATCGAAAATGAATGTGGTAATGAAAAGTAGGATTACTTTAAAAACATTCGCTATGCTGTGTTTATGCATAAAAACATGAATTAGATATCCCAATCCAAAAAATACAAAAGGAATAAATATGATGAAACCTAATTCTAATGCTCCGGCATCATAAGCCTCTTGTAATGCTTTAGGATAAAACATACCCCCAAATAATTCGGTCGATGGATCAAAAGTTCTGAAAAATGCAGAAAATGAAGTAGATATATAGAATATAAAGATATAAACACTTAAGAATGCCAATAGGATAGTGCCAATCCAAAACTTGGAGGAGGATTTTCTTTCTACTGGTATACCGTAATCTTGTGGGCTACGCCTAACATTAACAATATCAGCTCTTAGTTTTTCAACTTTATTTTCCTTCTCTTCTAATTTCTTTTTTTCACTTTGTAACTCTTCACCTTTAGTAAGCATTAAAGTTCTTTTACCCTTTAATTCAGTTACATATGGTTGTTTAAGTTTAATTTGTTCTTCTTCTTCTTTTTTACAATTATTTTCGAATTTATGATAAATAGCACTTAAACTAGCTTGTAGGTTTTCTGACCTTCCTTGACATAATCTTGACGTTGACCGACCATCTTCATGATATGTGACTTTTTGATCTTCAAAAGAGGGAGCATTTTGCTTTTCTTCTATTTTTTTAGTCGGTTTTATTTGAGCAATACTTTTTAATAGTCCCATATTTAATTATTAAGTTCTAATAAAATTGATTCTTTACTTTTCCCTTCTTTGGCACTTTCTATCAAATACTCTGTAAGTGGTACAATTTTGTCTTCCATGAATTCAAAATTTCTACAGTATTTTTTTAAAGCGTTGAATTCGTCTTCAGTAACTTTTCCGTCTGCCCAAATCATTAAGGCGAAATCATAGAGGTACTCAATTCTTTTTTCTAAAGTTTCAGGGATAGTAATGGGTCCGGTATGGGCTGTTAAAATTTCATCTAATTGTTCTTTAGAAATATTTCGTTCACTAGCAAACTGATAAAGTAAGCGCATTTCTAATGGGCTAAAGTCATCATCAGCCAAGGCTATTTGGTATAGTCTTAAAAAGTGACTTTTTATTTCTTCTGAGATGGTTTGGTTTTCCATAATTGAATTTTGGTTTCGTTAAAATTTTCTATCTCTACCAAAAGATTTGGGAGATGTTTTTTTGGTATATGGTATAAATGGTTTTTTCTTCTTTTTTATTTGAACTGTGCAGATTAGAAAAAGTAATCCACAGATAATATCTACAGGAATCCAAATAAGCTTTTGGTATAAATAAATAGGAATTATAGGATTGAATAAATAGGCGATAAGAGCAAATGAAAGTAGCTTAAATGGTGTTTTATATGAATTAAACATCATTGTTAATGCTCCTATAAAAATGAATACTCTTAAGAATTTGTAGTAAATACTATCAAAAGGGAAAATGGCAATTATTAAAATTATTGCACATACAAATGATAGGTAACTGTAAAAATCCTTTTTGAATATATAATTCATTCTTAATTGGTTTTGGTTGGGACAATCCAAACCTATTACAATTTGAAATATATCTTTTACGGTATCCCGTAATCAGACAAAATCTATTTGTATTAATTTCGTAGATATTAAAATCTACCATGTTTAAAAACACCTTTTTTCTACTATTAATTCTATTTCATTTTACAGTTTCTTCCCAAGAACAAATCAGACTTATCTCTTGGAATATTAGAGACTTTGGTAAAACCAAGAACAGCGAAGAGCTAGATAGAATGGCAGAAATACTTCGCGATGCCGATATAGTCGCAATACAAGAGGTAGTCTCGGGTTATGGTGGTGCACAGGCAGTAGCTAAACTTGCAGATAATTTGAATAGAAAAGGAGCAAAGTGGGATTATGTGATAAGTAACCCAACCAATAGTCCTAAATACGTTACCGAGCGCTATGCGTTTATTTGGAAGACTAAAAACATTAAAATAAAGAATAGGGGGGCATTAATTTCTCAATTAGACTCACTTGTTGATCGAGAACCTTTTTTTCTGGACTTTTATATAAAAGGGCGTAAGCTTTCCGTAATTAATTTTCATTCTAGACCACATGATAAAAACCCGGAAAGGGAGATATTGGCGATTACCGACTATCTGAAATCAGATGATTTTCAACATCCAATATTACTTGCAGGTGATTTTAATGTGGACCAAAAGGAGGAAGTTTTTATTGGCTTGAGAACGCAGGGTTATAATGCAGCGGTTATTGATGCCAAAACTACATTAAAGCAAAATTGTGCTACTGATGGTTATTTGAATTACCCTATTGATAATATTTTCTATTCAAATAAAATTGTACTCAAGAGTGGTTATGTGATTGATTTTGTAAAAGCCTGTGAGAATATTACTAGTGCAAGAGAATTGTCTGATCATCTACCTGTTTTATTGAATTTTAGTATTGACTAGTTATAAATAGAACAGGAGATATATTTATTTTCTCTTCTTTACTCTTTATTTATAGTAGTGTACTGCAATGTTTCAAAAATTAAATTCGATATATTAATTGTAATGACTTGTTAACGAAAAAGTATTAATTTTTTTTACCACGGATTTTTAAAAGAATCTATATCGTAATTTATATTTCGCTCTATAAACATAGTACTTCTATTACTTTTGTAATCTAATATTTGTCTTTTACTAAATAATCTAAAAAGTATTGCTAATGGCGTAACGATTAGGATATATATGATTGTTAAAATAATAGGCTGCATAATTTGCTTAATGATTTTGGATATTTTAAACCAAAAAGAATGAATTAAGTTTAGACAAAAAACAGATAAAAGACAAAGTATAGAAATAGAAATTGATATGTAAATAAATATGTTATCATTAAAATATAAATATGCAATGGTTAATGCTGTAGAAATAGTTAAAACAGTTTTATATGGTTTTATGGCATCATTTTCTAGCATAGATATTTTAAAATAATGAATAAATAAATGGAGCAGCAGCACTGTTACCACCAAAAACAATTAAAAACCCTAAAATAAGTAATATAAATATCAAGGGGGCTAACCAGTATTGTTTTCTATTTATAATGAAAAAAAATATATCTCTAAAACTTTCCATGAAACCAAATTAAAATTTAAAGTATAAAAACTCTCCTTCACTAATATCTCCTAATAATATAATAGATAGAAAAGTACAAATTATAAATATAGAATCAGTTAGAACTTCTATATAGGTTGATGGTATTAATTCGGTTTTTTTCTTTAAGAAATTTGAATGTGCAAAAATCACGGTCAATGATATTATGATTAAATATATAACATTTACAAAAGATAAGTAAAATGATAAATCTCTCAAAATCCACTTATCTAATATAATAATCTTATGAATAGCATATATTAAATCATTAAACTTTTCCATTTTAAAAATCAACCAAGTAAATGATATTAAAATAAAAAATAAACTAATTTTAAAATACTTAAAAGTCTTTCTTCTTCTGGTCTTTTTAAATGTCTTTCTAAATACATCTTCAATTAAGTATAATATTGCATGTACTGCGCCCCAAACTAGAAAATTTAAAGTAATACCGTGCCAAAAGCCACTTAAGATAAAAGTTATGAAGATGGAACAAAGAAATGTAATATATTTTTTTTTGCTTCCTCCAAGGGGAATATAAACATAATCTCTCATCCAACTAGAAAGTGTTATGTGCCACCTATGCCAGAATGCTCTAAATGAGTAGACCCCGTAAGGATTATTGAAATTTATATTAATCTTAAAGCCTAAAATTTTGCCTAAGCCTATAGCTATAAGCGAATAACCCCAAAAATCGAAATAAATTTGAAGTGAAAATAATAGACTTGCTACAAATATAACTACTCCATTAAAATCATAAATCGAATTAAATACTGGTGCTAATATTAAAGAAATCTTATCGGCTATAATAAGTTTACAAAAATAGCCCCATAATAAAGTTTTAATTCCAATAACTATATTTTTTGAGTCAAATTGCTTGATGTTCTGAAATTGAGGGATTAATTCATTTGCTCTATGTATAGGTCCTGATATTGCTTGAGGAAAGAAGCTTAGAAACAAAGAAATATCTAAAAAGCTATTATCAGCCCTATAACTATTTTTATAAATGTCGATTAAATAGCTAATAGCCTGTAAGGTGTAAAATGACACCCCTATTGGAAAAATTACAGAACTAAAATAACTTTTAGAAGGTTCGCTATTTGAAAAATGAAAAGTCGTGAAGTTGAAATAATACTTCGATAGAATCAAATGCAGAAGTAATACGCCTATTCCAATAAAAACTACATTATAGTTGTTCTTCGTTTTTAATAAAAGTTTAGCTGTAATAAAAGTGACTAATATTGTAATCCATAAGTGGAGTAAATTAAATATATTTAAAAATCCGAAAAAGACCCAACTCGCAAGAATTAAAAAAAATATTCTATTTTTTAATTTATCTATTACATAATAAATAACTGTAATGATAAAAAAGAAAAAGATAAATTGAATTGAATTAAAAGACATTTATTGATAATCAGTTAAGCTTAAGTTTAAATATCCCATTATTCAGCCCGAATTCGCCAGCAAAGTATAAATTTTTATTGTTTGGTGAGAAAGTTGGATCCCACTCGTTTCCAAGGGTATTAGTAATTTGGGTATTTTTTTTTGTTTTGAACTCATATGAGAATAAGTCCCAATTATTATTTTTATATCCAGAATAAACTATAACCTTACCGTCTCTAGAAATACAAGGATCCCATTCATCATAAGGTGTATTGGTTAGATTATAAGTTGCTTCGGTTATCAAATTATATGAATATATATCAAATTGCTTTTTATCTTCATTTGATATATATAATAATTTATTGTCGTCGTGAGAAAAAATTGGTCTCCAAGATTCAATTTTATTAGATGTTATATTTTTTTTTCGGTTTAAAATTAAATCTAAGACAACTATGTAAGAATTGGATAAGCTACCATCATCGTATTTTTTCCATTCAGCATAAGTGATTTTGTTTCCATCAGAGCTAAAGGACGGTATGGCTCCAAAAATGTTTTTGTCACTAGTTATAAGTTTTCTCTCGCTACCATCCAAATTCATTAAAACTACATTAGTTTCATTTGACCATTGATTACCTTCTGTGAAGATTATTTTCTGTTCTGTTGGAGACATCCACGGATGAATTTCATCTACATTATTCCATGTCAATCTTTGGCTATTCTGCATTATACTATCACTATAGAAAAGTTCCATATTACCATCTCTAAATGACTGAAATAATAATTGGTTCGAATCATTTTTTGAAAATGTAGGATATCGGTCAGTTACGTTTAATTTACTAAGTCTTTCTGGTGAAACTACACTATCTGTGTATAGCAAATCATAAATACTTTTTGTAATTAGATTGTGACCATGTTCATTAAGATGTTCATCATATTCGAAGTACATATCATCTTCTGAATTTCTGAAATTATTTAAAAGGTCGATTTTTCTGATGCCCATTTGTGTGCATAAATCCGCAATAATTTTATTCGGCGCATCCATATCCAGTTTATCTACATCTATTTTAAATTCATTTATTACTTCGTTAAAAAACTTAAAATGTACTTGCTCTTTAGTGGGTATTTGTAGGATAATTAATTCAGCGCCATTTTCTTCCACAGCTTTTTTGAATTTTTGTAAATATTTTTTTAAATTTTCTATATCTTGTTTTTTTGTTTTACTGAATTCTTTGTAAAATATATTGTAGTCTATATTTGATTCTTCATCAGGATAAAAAGGCTCAGTCCATCGACCTAAAGGTAGTTCAGCAGGATTAGCATATTTAAAATCATATAAAACAAACCTAACGAAATTTGAATATTGCATAATGTAGTCCGAGAAACCAAAACTTTGTTCTTTTACCATCATGAAATCATTGAAATTACATATTTGCAAAAAAACCTTTTTAGGACTAAGATTCATACCTTGATTTATATAATAATTATACTCATCCGGTATACTTAATCCACTTATGCCCGCATTAATTATTATCTTATTTGGAAAATTATTGTATAATTTACTTGTATACAAATCTTCAAATTCTACTTGAGCGCCTTGTGTAAATGAGTCTCCAATAAATAACCAATCTGCATTGTTCACCGTTATTTCGGGATCATCTTCTATACCAATTCTATATCCTTGCTTGTTTGTTTTATAACTGACTTGGTATTCTTTATCAATAAAAGTTCTATTTAAATTAGGCTTGTTAAAATAATAATTCTCTCTGAACTTATATGAATTTTCAATTATGTATTCATTATAATTAAATGTAAAAATCGCTTCTGCATGGATTAAAAATGAAATAACTACCAAAAAATTAAATATCAATATGTTAATTAATCTAAGATGAAGTTTCGAGTTCAGAAAATAAATTATAACAAGAAAAGAAATCGGTACTAGTATACTAATCAATATTTTTTCTGAGACTAAATAAAGAATGACAGGATTTAGTAATAGAATTACTAATAAGAATATTATCAAACTCTTATATTTATTATTTTCTTCTCTAAATAAATACATAATATATAGTGAGTGATTTTTACTTGCCTATTTTTAATTTATAGCTTTGATTTGATTGCTGTGTTTTTTGGATGTTGCGAATAAACCACCACAATCTTCAAGAAGCTTGCAGTTATTGCATTCTTCAAGATATTCCATTTTCCAATCTGAAATTGAATTAACTGCAAATCTCCATAGACTTGGCTTTAGTAAACATAATTGTAAATTGTAAATAGATACTGTTAATCCCATTTGATCTAGGAAAAGTACCGATTCTTCTAACTCTTTCATATATTCATTAGGTTCAATCCAAAGTAAGTCTTTATTGTAAGGGGTATATCCTGTATATTCTAAGCCCATGAAAGCTATATGTTCAACAAAAGGTAAATTCTTGAAGATATATTGAGCTAATTTAGGAAGATCAGAAAAGGTTTGCTTATGTAAGACTACTCTAATTTCTAATCTCAAATTATATCTTGCCATATTATGTAGTCCTAATACAGTTTGATCAAAAGCATTTCGAGCCTGAACGATATAATCATGTTCTTTAAAAAAACTGGAGTATAATGGTATACCAAAAACTATCTTCTTGTTTTTTACTTTACTTATTGCAAAGGGAACATTTTTCCAAGCAAATTGCCTCCCATTCGTTAAAACATGTATTTCGGTATTTGGTAGAAAAGTTGAAATTAAATTTAATAGTATTATAAAACGCTTGCCTAAAATTAATGGCTCACCACCCGTAATACCCAGCATTTTAGTAGAAGGGGAAATCAGTTTTATTAATTGAGAATTGATATTAAAATAATAGTCTAAATCGTCAATGTCCTTTGGGGGTTGAGAACACATTAAACAATTACTATTACATCTATCGGTTATGAATAAAGAATTATGGTTTGATTTATATCTATATAGTGTATTGATATTTCCTTTGGGGGTAATTAATACAACGTCTAATTCTTCTAAATCAGGTAGAATGGGAATTTTATAAATACCTATTAGTGTTTCTTCATAATTTTCACAGATTGAAGTTGAAAGAATAACCTCACTATTTGAACTAGGTGCAAAACAAAATAATTTACCAGATTTGTCTTTACGTATTACTTTAGCAACTAATGTTTCCGATAAATTTCTAGCCTCTCCTTTAGCTTTTAATAAAATCATATTTAATGAATTCTTGGTTTATTATTAACCCATGAATTAAAAATTGATAATATTTCTTTTCCACCATTATCAATTAAATCAAATAAATACCTGATGATTTCCATGTTTTTAGAACAAAAATCAGAATCAGGTCTATATCCCTCAAAATCGCCTTGAGAAGCATAATGGAAGACAGGGTCAGCACCACAATATGTTTGAAAGCCACACTCAGAACATCCTGCTAAGCTTTCATTTGACCAATATTGTGAAAAATACTTTGCTTTATCTCCATAAAAAATATCATTATACGTGTCATTGACATGACCCAATTTAAATGTAAAATCTTTATTCTCTGCAAGCATTCTTGATTCATCTGTAGCATAAACATTTCCATCATAATTAAATACTATCACATTATTTATCATCCCGGCAGGGGATTGTAAATCAACATAATTTACGGAAAATGGGGTAATTATTTTCTTCAAAATCATTGTTGTATAATCTTCTACAAAAAACAAACCGCTTTTATTCAATTCAATTATATACTCTAAGCCCGTTTTATAAAACTGTAAATATTTTTCTGTTTCATATTTATTTTTGTTAGAATTTTTAAGGGCAAAGCCATAAGGACTTATTGGTCTCAGAAATATATTAGAGAATTCATTATTAATGTAATTGTCAATTATTTCTTTAGGATAATTTAAACTTAATGATGTTGTAGTCATAAGAGCAGAAACATAATCTATGCCTAATTCTTCTCTAAATTTATTTATGCCTTCTATTACTAAACCATAGCTTTTTAAGCCTGATTTAGGTCTATTACTATTATGTAAAAATTCAGGTCCATCTAATGATGTAGATATAATTATATTGTGCTTTTTACAGAAAGCAAATATTTCACTAGAGTAAATTGTTGCATTAGTACATATTACGAATGTAATTTCCTTTTGAAGTGTCTCATTTTTTATGATAGTATTTTCTACTGCATATTTCAATTTATCAAATGCTAATAAAGGTTCACCACCTTGAAACTCCATTGTAATAGACATTGATGGAGATTTAAGCATTAAATCTATTCCTGCATCTAAATCTTCGTAAGAAATATCGAAATCCTGTCTATTTTCAGAAACTCTTGAAACCTGACAATAATGACAAGAATGGTTACAGCGTAAACTGATAACAAAAATATGTAGTGAGGTAAATTCTTTAAGAAAAAGTTTTTTTGTTCTATATCTAGTCGCTAAAACGTCTATTAAATTTGGAATTGATTCCTCAGATATAAAAAAATTAGAAATTAAACTTCTGTATAATTGATCAGTTTTTTTAATTTCTCTATTTACAATTTGAGTTGCTGTTCCCACAGGTACTATCAAAAAATCACCTACTTCATTAACTAAAACTTCTTTAATGTCATTTACTCGGTGAAATCGAAATGGAAGCAGATAATATGAAGTATCATTTTTCCAATAAAATTCTTTTGATTTAAATTTTCTAGTATTCTTAAGTTGGAGAGATTTCATTATTAGCTTTATAATTTAGTAATATCAAAGCCAATGGAGTCATTAATATCTCCAGGTGGTGAGGAATCGAACTCATCATTATTAGAAAATGCTTTGGCAATCAGTAATTCACGAATATTTTTAGTTTCCTTGGAAATAATATCTCTGGTTTTAAAATCTATAACATCTCTTTTTATCTTTGTAACTAGTTCTTCTTTGTTCTCATTAAGTGAAATACCACCTATTAATACCTCAATTTTATCTAATTTTTGACTGATATCTATTGAATAATTTTTAGTGTACCAATAAAAACATTTATGAATTATATCACTCCCATAAATTTCACTTTCGACGATGACTTTTAGATTTAAGTCATCAATAAATTCAATTTGCATATTTTTAATTTTTCAAGTAATAAACAGTTACAGAGGCGCAAATGCCATCAATTGTTATTCCTTTATCTGATTGAAAACTCTCAACAGCACTTTTAACTACGGAATCATAGGTGTAAATTCCAGTAACATATTTTGTACCATCCCCAATGACTAGATAATTTTTATTTAATAAAATATTAATTAACTCGGTAACATCAGCTCCACTCATTCCTAGTCTTAAAGTTCTTGAACCTAGCTTGTTAGGGAGGGTTAAAGTTTTATTTGGGGAGGAAAGGCTGTTACTATAAGAATTGCCACTACTACTACTACTACTACTACTACTACTACTACGGCTACTACTACGGCTACTGCGACTTGATGAAGAGCTACTACCAGATGAACTAGAATAATGAGAGCGATGAGAAGAATGTGATCTATGACTACGATGCGACATAAATGTTAATTGGTTATCTTTTAGTTTTAAAATTAATTTTGGTGTTAAATCCTTATCATTTTTTTTTGAGAGCTCTTTGTAATTTTTACTAATATCATTATCATAATTATTTTCTTTGGCTAATGTATTAGCAGATGTAGCTGTTATGCCGGCCATCGAACCTAAAAATATTTTTCGTAATAAATCTGAGAAATTTGCAGCCATTTAATTTAAATAATTTTAACAATTCAAATGTATTTATTTTAACCTTTTTTAAATCTTCAAATATCTATTTTTATTGATTGATCCTTTAAACAATATACGAAATCATTCAAAACTAAATAATCTAATTCAGCACTTAAAAAGCAATTATAAGCATCAATTGAGTTACAAACAATAGGTTCTCCTATTCTATTAAAGCTTGTATTTAATAAAACGCTACAACCTGAGATATTTTTAAATTCATTTATTAAGCCCCAAAATTGAAAATTTGAATGGCGATGAACTGTTTGGATACGAGAGGAAAAGTCAAGATGTGTAACTGAATGAAGTTCACCACGATTCCAATCTAGTTTTTGTTTTAAGGTAAATTCCTCAAAGTTTTTGGGTTGAACATTTCGTCGTTCAGGTTTTATTTTAGTAACTGTTGTCATATAGGGTGAGCATTTTTCTATTTCGAAATACTTGTTTTTGTCTTCTGCAAGAATTGAAGGTGCGAAGGGACGAAAAGACTCTCTTTTTTTTATTTTCGCATTAAGGACCCCTTGAACTTCATATTTTCTTGGGTCGCAAAGTATACTTCTATTTCCTAAAGCTCTAGGTCCGAACTCCATTTTTCCTTGAACCCACCCAATTATTTTTCCAGCAGAAATTTTATCTGCAATATATTTTTGAAGTAAGTTAAAATCTTCAAACTTTTTAAAAACTGCATTAACTTTTAAGTTCATTAAATGAATCTCTCTATCTGAAATTGTCGGACCTAAGAAAGCACCTTTCATTTTATCAAGTTTTAAATCATATTTTCTTTCGTGATTATAATAAATATAAAGCGTAGCTAAGGCAGCTCCTAAAGATCCGCCAGAGTCTCCTGAAGCAGGTTGAACGAAAATATCTTTAAAAATATTTAATGCTTGTAGCTTTGCTACGGCAACACAGTTTAAGGCAACACCACCTGCTAAACATAAATTATCTGCTTTAGTAATTTTTTTTATTTCTAATGCAAGATTGATTATGATTTCTTCAGTTACTTTTTGCAATGCATATGCTAAATCACAATGTATTTGCTCTAAATTTTCATTTGATGTACGTCTTGAAAACCCAAATAAATTTTTCCATTTCTTTTCTTTGACCATTGAAAGTCCTGTGCTGTAATTAAAATATTTTTGATTTAACCAGATAGAACCATCACCCTTAATATTTACCAATTCAGTTTTAATCAATTCAATAAAAATTTCAACTTGACTCGATTCAGCATTTCCAAAAGGCGCAAGTCCCATAGTTTTATATTCTCCAGAATTAACTTCAAAGCCTAAATAATATGTGAATGAGCTGTATAGGAGACCTAAGGAATTTGGAAATCTTAGTTCTTTCAAAATTTTAATTTTATTGCCAATACCTATACTTAAAGTTGTTGTGGCCCATTCTCCAACACCATCTATTGTTAGAATTGCGGCTTTGCCAAATTGCGAAGGATAAAATGCACTTGCTGCATGAGCTAAATGATGCTCTGTGAAAAGAATGTTTGGTTTTTTCTTGTAATCACATAATTCTTCTAGTTTGATTTTTATAGTTTTTTTAAAGAAAATTTTTTCGCTAAATATTCTTGGTATAGCTTTCAAAAACGAGGAAATACCTTTGGGAGCATGTATGTAGAATGTTTTTAAAATTCTTTCTAACTTAAGTAAAGGTTTATCATAAAAAACTATGGCATCTAACTCATCAATTGTTAATCCAGTTTCTTCAAGGCAAAATTTAATAGCATTTAATGGAAAACTTGAATCATTTTTTAATCTTGTGAAGCGCTCTTCTTGAGCAGCTGCAATGATATCATCTCCAATGATTATGGTTGCAGAAGAATCGTGATAAAAACAAGAAAGGCCTAAAATTTTTCTCAAGCTTTGGTTTTATAATTATGCAAATTGATTATTGTTTTCGAAGTAAGTTTTAATTTTTTTACAAATTGATGTTTTTTTGCTAATTTTCTTTACGGTTTTCCGTATTTGTTTTTAATTAAAATAATATTTGAAATAGAGTATCAAATTTAAATATATAATTAATTAGCAGATATGTATCTTTCCTAGTTGGTAAGGGATAAAGTTTAATCTGATGAAATAACATTTATATGTTGAATGAATTTAAGTATTGACTAGCTTCCTGTAAAGGATAAATAGGAATAAGCTTTAATTAACTCATCCCTATTTATAAGAAACTGTTTTAGTTAACAGGTGGATCTGGTGGCGGTGGCGGAGGTGGAATATCTCCGCCGTCACCACAGCAGGCTTGAAGTTTAACTTCATTCTCAGATAGGTCTTGTGGGTCACATGATATAAAGACAGAATTGAGGATTATCGTAAATACAACTATATAAATTTTCTTCATTTTGTTTAAAATTTTTGGACATACCAATGGCTGACCGAATTAGAAATCAGTGTTTGAATGCGATGTAAATCGCAGATTAAAATGAAGGGACGTCTCCCAAGTTTGAGAAGTGGAAATCTAAATGCGGTAGTAGTTAGCTACTTCTCAATCGTGCTAATCACCGACCGCATTTTAGATTTCCGAGAGACTGATTTACTATTAGACTGTGGTAGCAATTCATAGTCTTAAATCAATCTGAAGCAAAGAAAAGAGATGTTAAGGGATAGGGGCTAGACATAGTTAAGACTTGTGTTAGACAAGTATTCGACACCAATGAGAGTAGTGTTTAGCGAGGTTTTTAAAAGGTGTGTAGTAAAAATTAAATTGTAATTTTAGTAATATGAAAGAGGCAACTATAAAGAATATAGTAGAGGAGGTATTTCGGAAAGCTGAAAGGGAATGCTCAAAAGATTCAAAACATGCGCTTAGTAATCTAATTGCGGAATCAATCTCGCTTAGTCCTAAAACTATAGAAAGACTTTACGATAAATATCTTGGAGGCAAAGAAGGTATAGGAGCCCAGAACGAACATACGATAAACGAGCTCTGTAAATATTTAAATTTTGATTCATACGCAGCATACGTTAAACAAAATGGTAAGACTAAGATAGGTGCTGATGTTATTACCGGTGGAGGAAAAAAGAATTGGAGAGTAATAGCCCTTGTAAGTTTGATTGTAGTTGTCGGATTGATTCTTGGGTTAAGCGAGAAGAATAAGGAGACCAAGTGTATGACGTGGAAAGCCAATCATTTTGAAAAGGTGGCGTGTTCCGTAAGTTATAAGGATAATGTGGTTCCCTTAGATGAAGTGAGGTTGCAAAATTTGAAAAAAGTTGACGTTGATTTAACTACAGACTTTTTCGATGAAACTACCGGCAAACCATTGATTTGGTATTACAAATCTGGTAATACAATTGAATATTATACAGCACCAGGTTTACATCCCGTTAATGGAAAAACTTTGAAGGCAATAACGGAGTATATGGCTAATAAAATAGTAGCCGTGTATACTTGTGATTCAAGCTCATTTACTAAAGAATGTTGAAACTTACAGAGGGTTTTTTAATAAATACTCATCTACTTTTTCTTCAAGCTCTTCTCTTGTTAACTGCCTACTATTCTCTAACCATTCATCTATGACCTTCTTTTGAAAATATAATCGATTACCTTTTTTAATGAATGGTATGGAGCGTTTGTGTACTAAACCATAGATTGTATAAACAGACAAGTTGAGATATATACCAAGTTCTTTTGCAGTCATTGGCTTATTATAGCTTATCTCAGAATTATCGTTTTGTTGAGTAACTAGCTTTTCTAATAATATCTCAATACGTTCTAATCGTTTGTCAATGGTCTCGAAAGGATTTTCCATAAGTTTATTTGAATTAATATTATAAAGCTGATTAGCACTTGACAATTCTAATTATTTTACTTTTTTACTGAAAACACGCTCCATAAGTTATGTAATCATTTCTTCATCGGTTGGCATAGTGGCTGTTAAAACTATTTTGTTCGAAGTAGTTTGTTGGTTTTTATCACTAACATTATTCTGTGGAATTGATTGAATAGTTTGATTTCTATTATATTCATTTTTTTAGAATTATGGTTTGTTTTATAGTTAATAGCAGATTAATTAAAAGGTAACCCTTGATTTTATTTTTTTTTTAAAACATGAAAAAGAAGAATTATAATCAAGCAATGCGCTATTAAATTTTTGAGAAAAATGACTAGTATTAACTATGGTTAAGTGATGGTTTCAAAATGGCAGTACTTAGGGTTGTTAGGATGAGTAATGGTTGATGTATGGTGTGGCGAAGGGTAGCACTTAGGGTAAGCTAGAGTGGGTGATGGTTGTTTCAGGGTAGAACTTAGGGTAGGCTAGGGTAGTTGATGGTTGTTTCAGGGTAGGACTTGGGGTAGACTAGGGTTAGTGATGGTTGTATCAGGGTAGAATTTAGAGTAGGCTAGGGTAGGTGATGGTTATTTAAGGGTAGTACATATGGTAGGCAGGGGTTGGTGATGGTTGTTTTAAGGTGGAACTTAGGGTAGGCAATGGTTTTCGAGCGTGAAAACTAGGGTAGGCTCTGTTTGCTAGAAAGAAATTGTAAATAATTGTGTGACGTACTTAGTTATAATATTATGAATTTAAAATTTTAAATTTTTTTTGTCGAATTGTTGAATAAGACAATGAGAGTAATGAGATAAGGATAATGAAGATAAACTTTCGGTCAACAACATGTCAACACACAAAATATTAATACGTGCTCTTGATTGTTGATTCATTGTTGACTAAAAGTTATGTTTTAAGTATTTGGCGTACATAGGTTTAAAGTTTAATTCAACATTACAACAGGTATTATTGTATCATTTCTTCAAGTTCTTTTTTTGAGAAGGTGAAATATCTACCCTTTGCTTTGTCTGCTACCACAATATATTCATTTTTGTTATTTAATATTAGACTGTATTTGCTATATGAACCGTTCGTACTTGAAAGTCCGAATTTTGTTTTTAATGCATCTGAAATTTTGAACGTGGATGTCCTAATATTATTTTTTGAGAGTTTGTCTACCATATCTCCAAGTGAATAATTTATCTCATCAACTTCGTACTTAATAAAGTCATCCAAAACTATCTCCTGTATTTCCTTATCTAAATAAGTTCTGTTTCCGTTTACAAGTTTTTCTAGAGCAGCGGTGTGTATCTGTTGTTTTGTAAACCACATTCTAGTTTTATTTGGAGAGGAAATTTTTCGCTTGTTTAGATGGTCGATAAAATGTGGCAACTCTAAACGAAGCTTGTCTAAGTATTTTGGGTCTCCATTAACCTGCGGCAGGGTGTGGACTTTAATCACCCAATATCTAATTTCTTTTTCATCAACTTGAATAAAATTTGTCTCATTATTAGAACATAATATGAATTTACCGATGAAGAACGATTCTACCTTGTCTACACCTTTAGATTCTGTCTTATAGCTAACTGCAGTTGATAGGTTTTTAATACGTTCACTATCCTCTTTTTTGTCCAAGAGTACTTCATCTACTGCAACTATAGATTTAGAAGCCCAATCGGCATTGAATCGACTTCTAAAGTCTTCATTCTTATTAATGGTCATATTACCTTGGAAAATGAGTTTTAACCAATTTAGAAATGTTGTTTTGCCGGTATGTCGCTCATCGCTTACAAGACACAGAATGGGTAGTATTTGTGTGGGATGACGCCATATAACTGTCAAATAATCCAGCCCTATTTCTAATTGCTCTCCAAAAATATGTGTTAGAAAATTTATTGTCTCAGTGAAATCCCCAGGTTTAGGTTTTATGTCTATTTCCTCATACTGATTGTAAAAATTCTTAATTTCTTGCTGATAGTTTGTATGTGAAGGAATAAAACAAAAGCCGTCATACTTTTTAATACTGCTCAATGCATCTCTACCTTCGTCAGTAATGATTTCGGATTTTTTCCATTTTTTAATGGTTTTTAAACTATCGCCACTAAATAATGGGATTTCAACTATTTTGTAATATTCAGTGCCAATACGTATATATGTTGGCTTTTCTGTAATTTGCTTATTCATAATTTTGAAAAATTTCTTTCTATTAATGCTCTTTTAGGTTTATCGGTGTCTATAAAATCTAAATTCAATTGAAACCCTGTCAAGCCATTGTCTAATCGAAATAACCTGTCCATTTCTTTTTGAATTTCCGACCACCCAAATCTTGGATTAAATCTTACTAGTCCAATTATTATATCAAATCTTTTAAGGCACCAGTCAAAGAATAGATTAGCTTCAACATCCAAGGGGTATTTAGCTTTATTATATTCGATTTGACTGTTGATTTGTCTTAATTGGATTTCAATGTTTTCAATTGAAAAACCGTTCTGCTGGAAAAATGAATTCATAATCTCTTGTATTTAAGTGATTTGATTTCGGTTAGGGATTTTTCAAGCTCAGAAGCATCAATAAGTACTCTTCTGCCAATTTTATCGCCTTTCAAGTAACCTTTTTTGATCCAGTTTCTAATAGTTAAATCAGTAACATTAAATTTCGTAGCAGCTTCTTTAACAGTGTATTTTCTCTTAGGAGGATTTAACTGTTCGCTCATAAATTTTTTAAGCTGTGTAAATTTTGTATCAACAGATTTGTCAATAATAAATTTTAATTCTTCTGGTGTTGTAATAATAATTTTACTCATTCTTTTTATTTTAAAATGCTTGCAGCAAAGATTTTAAAGAATGAGAAGAGGGTAAAAAGAGGAAAAGTTAAAAAGTGATATTTTTTAACTATATAAATATCAGTTAGTTAGTATGTTTTTGTAATTCTGATTTAAGAATTAGACAGAGAAGGAAAGGAGAGCTAAGTGAATTGCAGAGACTTTATTCCTCTAATATGATTATTTAATAATGTTTGATAGTTATATCTAAAGCTAATTTATCAATTTCTGACATCTTTAAATTATCAGGTATTTTGCCAGAATTATACTGCCTTAGATATTTTTTGAAAAAGGAATGGTCAAGTGAGTTACCGTCAATGGTAAATTTCCGTTCAATTATGGCATGATATCTTGAAGGTTTACCTGTGAACTCATCTAAAAAAAAAGGCTTAATCTTAGCTAGTAAATAACCTAGGTCCTGCTTAGATAATACATTTGTGTTAAGATTTATAGGTTTCATATTTCCATAGTCCATAATACTTGCGAAATAACTCCAATTGATACTAAGGCAATTCATCTTTTGTAAATAATTAAAAAGAACCTTTAATGATGGGTAGTTGTCACCCCAAAGTAGCTTGTCGAATTGAGATACATACACATAATCCTTTTGATTTGCGAGATTATAAAATTCAGTCTTGTAAAACTCAATATCTCTTATATGTTCTTTTAAATCTCTTATAGATTTTATAATATCTTCTGATTTTGAAATTTCAAGCTTTTCTTTTAATTCTGTAATTAAATTTTCATTTTTAGTATTTGATTGTCTGCAAGATTGCAATTCTGAAAGTGTTTTCTTCCATGAATCTAGAATTTTATGATTGTGATCTTTTAGTTCCTTTAGTTCACCTTCAAGAACGCTTTTTGTTATCATTAACTTAAACTTGCTTATAGCTTCTTCGTGGTTATTTTTTTTGTCGCTCATGTAGTTTTATTAGTTATTCCAAACTGAGGACATGAAATCATTCTTATCTTCCTCATTAGGTTTGTAGTATTTGTTAAAAATTTCTAGACTCTTATGACCTGTAAACTCCATAATGATTTTATCTGGAATTTTTTTGTTTTTCATAATAGTAATGAAACTTCTTCGTGCTGTGTGGCTAGATATCCTGTCGCAGAACATTATGTCTTCCTCAATTATTTTATTACCAATTTTTGTGGTTTTCTTTATTTCCTCTTTAAATGAGTCATCTACATCCCCAATTGCTTCTTTGATGTAAACATTAAATTTCTGACTTGAAATTACAGGTAGTTGATAGTTATACTTTTCAAGTATAGCTTTTGATATTTTGTTTAGGGGGATTTTTAGTTGTTTATTTTGGTCTTTGTTGTCTATAACCGATATACAATTATCAATTATATCTTTTGCTCTCACTTTTGAATAGTTACCGTATCTCATTCCTGTAGAACATCCAAATACGAATAAATCTCGCACTTTTTCCAATTTTTTATTTTTAGAAAAGTCCTTCTCATAAATTTGATTAACCTGGTCCATTGTTAATGCAACTTCATCGGTGACAAAAGCAGTAGGCGTTTTGAAACTTTTAAATGATATATTATGAGTGTAGGCATTCTCTAATGCCCAGTTTAAAAAAGTTTTTAGTAAACCTACATTTCTTCTAAGTGTATTAGAGGAATGATTTTTAACTGTAATACAATAGTCTAAGAATAAATTATACGTATTACTGTCAAACTTATTTAAGTTTAAATTTCTCTTGCTATGAGCTTGAAAACTTTGTAACAAATCCTTATTGTATTCATATCTTTTAATAGTACTAGAAGTATTTGCTTCTCCTGATTTGTCATTCTTCTTAGAGTCTAAGAAAATTTCATAGACTTCGAAGAATCTATTTGATTTAGGCTTGGTCTTTTTAAAATGTTTGTCAAAATGATTTCTAGTGGTTTCTATATCTAAAGGCTCGTTAATATTCTTATATCTGCCAACAAGGTCTAAAAAGTAACTGGAGTATCTGTCTAATTGTTGTTTTATAGTTCTATGTTTTTCAGCTTCGCTTGACCTACCTGTGGTATTATTAGGAATTCTCAATTTAAAATCCCATTCTTTTGGGTTAATCTTTTCGCCAGTAGAATAAACAAATTTTCTTCCTTCATCTTTGAAATAAGTGGAAAAGAAAATTGGGGTATCACTTGATGATTTCGAATTTTTAAGATTAAATGTATATCTCACGTTACGTTATTAGGTGACAGTTTAGGTGACAGTAAAGATATATTTAATTATGTTTTTAGCTTATAATTTAGATATAAAAATTTCGCACAATCATTGAAATGTGCTGTATTTATTAAGTTTAAGCGTATTTTGATATAAAAAGGTTCAATTCCCTCTTTCTCCGCTTAGAGCAAAGCTCAATATCTTTTTGATATTGAGCTTTTTCTTTTCAACGCATTATTGTAGGTGCACTGCTGTAGAACATATTTTATAAATTAAAATGGTATTTACGTATTTTAATGTTTTGTGCTAATAAT
>Ga0209295_1000273_pt1 | contig 36263 bp, 16 predicted proteins | sample Porto_5metaG_FD_187428 | JGI IMG/M metagenome (GOLD analysis project Ga0209295, IMG submission 187428) | Marine algal microbial communities from Porto, Portugal - Porto_5 metaG (SPAdes) (version 2) | ecosystem: Host-associated > Algae > Red algae > Unclassified | place: Portugal: Porto... | reverse complement strand
TATTTTGAAATGAATCGAATCAAAAATGACGCGAATACTCACTGTATTTAAGGATTTTTTGGTGAAGAGTCATTTTAAAAGAAATACTCAAAAAAGTAAATAAATTTGTGAAACAGTGTACTTAGTTCTACATTAAGACTCTTGATTTACTGACCATCAGAGAGTTATATCAGTACGATTTAAATGTTGTTTTTTAATAATAAGACGACTACAAAAACTAACTAATTCGTACAGTGTGCATTTTAAATTTTAATTATTTAATGTATTTATTTCACATTTAAATGAAGTCAACTAAAACATACATAAATAACTAATAATCAAGTTCTTTTAGAGTCTTAATGTAGAATTAGTATCAGGAACAAAATAAATGTATATTCTCGACTTGTTCTTTTTTCTTTAAATGAACCAAATTTTCCTTAAATACAGTGAGTATTCGCGTCATTTTTGCGTCGATTCATTCCAAAATAAACGTCCAAAAATGTAAAGAAACTTTCTGGACGGTGTACTTAAGTCCGGACAGCATACTTTTTGTGTCCTACGCTTCGTTATTGATACTTTACGTAAACGAGAACTTAGTGTATTCAAATACTTAAGGGAAGACGAAAAAAATAATCTACCCGTCTGAATTGTTCTTTTTCTTATATGTTTCACTAAATCTTCCTTACGTAGCTCGGCTATGCGCATCAAATTTAGCCAAACATATAAAAAAAATAACTTCTTCATTTGGGGTAGATTATTTTCTTCCTCTTCCCTAAGTCAAATTGTAAAACTACCTACCTGAGCAGTTACAAATTTTTTTATAATAAGAAATATTTAATTTTTGATAATAAACAAATTATAAAATAATTTGGATAAATTCATCGTTCATCATTTATCATTTGGCAAATACATTATTATACAAATATTTTAAAATGTTTATTTGTTCCTGATACTTAGTACATTGTTTGATTTGATTTTAGATGGGAAACAAAGCAATTGCAACGTCTTAATAATCAATTATTTACTTTCCTTTACGGTCACTGTTTTTATGCGATAGCAAAGAAAAGGTACAGCGTACCGACCCCGTTTGTAGAAAAAATACCACCCCCGATACTTTAGGTGCAGCACACCGGTATCGTTTGACAATACCTTTATGATGCTGGTGCGCTGCACCTGAAATGGCTAAAGTCAAGCTAAGTAATTGGGAATTTAATTTTTCAGAATGTTGGTTCGTTATGTATGTTATGTTCAATAAATCAACACAAAAAAACTACGTCATGCAAGCACTTAAAAAGATAGTAAACGCTACATCTTCACGCCGTTATTTTTTCTTTACACGAGCCAAATCTGACGCGAATAACGGGTTATTTAAGGAGAATTTGATGAAGTATAAAGGAAAAAGAACAAGTCAAGATGTAGCGTTTAATGTTTTTTCATCCCTTGGGGATGAAAAGATAATAAACGCTACATCTTCACGCCGTTATTTTTTCTTTACACGAGCCAAATCTGACGCGAATAACGGGTTATTTAAGGAGAATTTGGTGAAGTATAAAGGAAAAAGAACAAGTCAAGATGTAGCGTTTATTGTTTTTTCATCCCTTAAACGGTGGTTCGCATTGCTATTGGCAATGTTGACCACATTGCATGTTTTTTCTCAAGATCCTTTTTTCTTAGAATCCAGACAAATTCTTTCTTACGTCAATCCTGCTTTGACGGGCTTAAATGGTTCGTTGACAGTACGTGCTATTCACAAACAGCAATATATCAAAGCAGAAGGTTTTAATAGTACAGGAATCAATATTGAGCAGAGTTTTCCTTGCAAAAATATTGATGTTGGACTTTATTACATTCATGATAAGGAAGGTATTAATTTGTTCAAAACCAACATGGTGGGTGGGAGTTTTGTTTACACGATTCCCTTCGGACCCAAGCGATTTAAATTGCACAATCTGCGTTTGGGAATGCGCTTACAGTGGAGTCAAAAGTCAATTGATTGGCAACAATTGATTTTTTCAGACCAATTGGATGCTGCTTACGGAACTACCAATGCTGTGGGTATTATGAATCCAACATCATTCGTACCGCCGGATTGGAATAACACTTGGCAACTCACGCTTGGTGGTGGATTTGTGCATCGTGTAGAGGTCGGTATGCAGTATAAGTGGTCGCTGATGTATGGGGCGGCATTTGAAAATTATACGAATATCGGAGAACGAATAGATTTTGATTCGGTTTTGGATTTGGAACAGGATAAAAATTACTTTGTCGATAAATATTCGATATACATCGCACCGGAATTTCCGCTGACCAGAAGTTACGGCAATTATTTTGGTTTTAAGCCGAGTTATGTATTGCAAAAACACGCAAATTTAATGACTCAACAGATTGGTTTTGAAGCTAATTATCAAAAGGCATTCGGTTTTGGAGTTTATTTTAATTCGGGCGATTTCAAGAAATTTACACAAGATACCAAGTCGCTGATTTATCACCTTTTCTTTAAAGTCTCCCCTTCGCGCAGTCCGCATCAGGTTAATCTTGGCGTTCAGTATATGCACAATATGGGTGGTTTGTCGTCGGCATTTGGTCAGACCATTCAATTGAGTCTGCGCTACAATTTTTATAAGGACGGCTGTGGCGGTAGACCCAAAAGCTTTGGGAGTGGTTGCCCGTCTGTTTCGCGCAGGCATCGCTTGATGTATGAAAATATTTGGTTCACGCCTCTTGAAGGGATAAATAAATAAACTCATGAAAAAAGTAATATTAATGCTGTTTTTCCTAATCAGTGCGAATCATTGTTTTTCACAAATAGACCCTGATTGCAATGATGATTATTGTGGTGGGTTAGACCCTAGTTGGCAGCTCGTCGGTACAGAAACTGTTGCCTGTGAAGGAGAGGTCTTTTCATTACGAAGCGCAGAGTCAAACCCAGCCAATAATATTGATTCATATACTTGGATATTGACTAATTTGGTTACGGATGAGATTATATATGAACAGACATTTCCTGACACTACTTGGTTATCATTTGGTTATGAGGTGCCTGATGAGTTGGCATGTAATGATAGTAAAATTAATATTGAAGTTCGTTTGGTTGTTACGAGTCCTGACTGTACGGTCGGTGGTCAGGTTGTAGAAAGTTGTAGATATACTGCCGAACCACTAACCATTTTATTTAAACCTACTGCACGTTTCAATGCCACCCCTCTATTCTGCGAGGGAATCCCGGTACAATTCAACAATGAAAGTTGTAATGCTGAATCCTATGCTTGGGATTTTGACGGAGACGGTAATACGGACTCTACAGAAGAAAATCCTTCATTTACCTATAACACACCGGGAGTATATTCCGCATCTCTAACAGTCACAAATGAATGTGGTTCTGATGCAGAAACTCAAACAATTGATGTTCTTGGCATCCCTGAAACTGACCTCGTCCTCATCGACGGTGGCGAAGGCTGCGCTCCTGATAGGCAGAGAGTTACCTTTATTCCTGACCAATGGATAACTAATCAACTTTGGGAAGTAGAACCTTTAAATGGTGGAACGTGGTGTCACACACACGATACTTTAAGTATGGGGACAGATTGTTATCCCAACACAGATGAGTACGAATTTCTATTCGAAGAGGATACACTTGATATGTATATTAGTAGTCCGGGCGATTACGAAGTCAGCTTTACATACGGAAATGAATGTTTTGAGAAAATACTAATTGATACCATTCACATCTACGCCTCGCCTACTATTTCACCCTTAAATGACATCAACGGCTGCGACCAAGTTACAGTTTGCTTCGAACAGCTCGGATTAGCACTTGGCGGTGACATTACAAATTATAATTGGACATTTACAGGCAGTACAGGCAGTAATTACTCTGACAATAGCAGCCCCGATTTTGGATGCAGAACTTTCAATGGAGCTGGTACTATTTCACTTGAATTAGAAGGCATCCACCCTTGCCCTAATACCTCACGCACCGCAAATATTAATATCATTACCACAGGAACGGTCAACGTCAGTGATATTTCCGACCCAATCTGTCAAAACGACGACCCAATTTATATCAATCCCACTCAACCCAACGGGCAATATTTTAACAACGGAAGCGAAGTCACTTATATATCAGGTGATACGCTTGACCCGTCGGGATTAAATCCAGGAAGTTATACGCTTGATTATATCATCGGTTTTGGTACAGATTGCCCTGCCGAAGATGATTTTTCATTTACCATCCTCGAAGGTCCTTCTATCGAATTAGGTGAATATGATGCGTATTGTCAAAATGCTATAAATTTCGACCCTACCATTGGCATGACTTCTGGTGGTGATATTGGCACTTGGACTTGGCAAATATGCGATACCAACGGCAATGTCGTTGAAATGTCCACTTCCCCGAATCCAACATTTGACATTACCATACCGGGCGAATACTCCGTCAAAGTCAGCGTCACGTCAGGTGAATGCGGAACAGTGTCCGACACTTCATCTTTATTCATTCAAGCGGATGACCCCGTGATGATTACACCAATCAATACACCTATTTGCCAAGGCTCTTCGCCGATAATATTGGAAGCTACACCGGAGGGCGGCGATTGGTCAGGAACGGGTGTCAGTTCGGATGGCACATTTAACCCAATGGGTTTGCCTCCCGACATGTACACTATAACGTACAGCATCAACAACGAAGCTTGCAGCTCAACGGATATGATTATGGTAGAAGTTGTTGCTTCAGAAGTCGTTACTGCGGTAGAGGCTTTTTTCTGCATTACCGATATGCCGGCTATGTTAGAGGTGTCTCCTACAGGTGGTACGTTTGAGGGAGATGCCGTAACAGAAGATGGTATTCTTGACCCGCAAATTGCAGGAATTGGGACATCAACAGTCATTTATAATTATGTAGATGATAATGCTTGTGAAATTACTATTGAAATCGCTGTAATAGTAGACGAACTCCCCGCCATCACCGTCAACGACCCTATTTTTGTTTGTATCGACCCAAATGATGTAAATTTGAATCCCGAAATTACGACAACAGGCATTGAGGGTACACTAACTTTCGATGGACAAGGCATTAGCGAAGAAGGCATTTTCAATGGAAGCGGCTTATCGGAAGGTTTTTACGATATTGAAGTAACACTTACTACTCGAAGTTGCATTATACAAGATACCTTTGTCATCGAACTCGGCGACAAGCCCGAACTCATCATGCCCGCAGATATGACCGTATGTGTAGATGATGGCACCTTGATGCTGAACACAAATGTCGAAGGCGGAGACTGGTCTTCCAACGATGCCAACTGCACGATTGACCCCGATACGGGAGAAATTGACTTGGAAGCGATAGGCGAACACACTTGTACCTTCACCTACACCCTCAGTGCAGGCACATCCTGCGAGCAAAGCGATGTAGTAAGCGTTGAGATATTGGATTTGAACAACGACATCATAGTACCACCTCCTGCGAGTGTATGTTTTACCAATGCAACTTATACATTTTCAAATTTCAGTCCGCTCGAAGGCACTTGGAGTGGCGAAGGAATTATCAACGCAACTGACGGTGTCGTTGACATTTCCATCCTCGAACCCGGAATGACTTACGAATACGAATACTGCATCGAATCACAAATTGTGCAAGAATGTGAAGCCTGTAAAACGACCACTTTATTTATTGCGCCCCTTCCTGTGGCTGCTTTCACAACGGATGTGCCACCCTGCCAAGACCAAGCATTTACCTTGATAAATAACAGCGTAGGAGCAACGAGTTATGAATGGAATTTTGGCGATGGTAGCCCAATATCAACCCAATTTGAACCCATGCACACCTACACCACCGAAGGCGATTTTAATTTACAACTTATCGTCATTACGAATTACGGATGTAGAGATACATTGGTACAGGAAATACACGTCACACCACCCCCGACTTTGGATATAGAGATATTGACCCAAGAGGGCTGCGCCCCACTGACGATAGATTACACCAATAACAGCACAGGTGAAGGCATCGAACAATACTGGATAATTGGTGGCGTAGATACCCTTTTTGAAAGCCAACCTGAAATTGTATTGGATAATGTACAGACCGACTCTTTGATTACCGTCGAACTTTGGGTGGTCAACGGCTGTGCTGCCTTGACCGATTCAGTACATGTGTTGGTACATCCTTATCCAACAGTTGATTTTGGCATTACGCATCGGGTAGGATGTTCGCCAGATACCATTGATTTTATGAATATTACACTGGGCAATCCTACGGAAATATTTTGGGACTTTGGCAATGGCAATACTTCCACCGAATATGACCCCGGATATCAGGTATATACTTCGCCTGACGATTCGGTTTCCACTTATTACGTCACACTTGTTGCGACCAACGAGTGTGGTTCAGATACCCTTATCAAACCTATTACAATTAATCCAAACAACGTAGATGCGTTCTTTGAGCTAAACGCTTCCGAAGGCTGCCCGCCCTTCGAGGTTTGTGTGACCAACTATGCTACTATTGGTGCTACGATAATTTATGATTTTGGTGATGGCGGCACAAGCATCACGCCCGATACTTGTTATATCTACCAAATTCCGGGTGAATATATCATTACCCAATCTGCCGAATTATGCGGCATTGATTTTTTTCAGAGCGATACGATTAAGGTATTTCCTTTGCCTTTACTTGATGTGGATTTTCCGCAGATGGTTTGCGTGGATGATACCGTTTATTTTGAAAATAACTCAATCGGTGCCGCCGCAGAATGGGACTTTGGAGATAGCCAGACTTCCAATAATGTCAGCCCCTCGCACACCTATCAAAATTCGGGGGATTATACCATCGAATTAATTATGTATTCCGATTTTTACGCTTGTCCTGATACGCTTAGGCGAAACATCACCGTCCGCGAACAACTCATCGCTGCACCTATCGCCGCACCAACCACAGCATGCCCCGGCGATGCCATTCAATTTAGCGTCGGAAGTTCAGCGACTAATCATGCTTGGGATTTTGGTGACGGGCAAGGCGCGACAGAAGCCGTCACAAGTCATACATACACCGAATCAGGCACTTACCAAGTTACTTTGACGGTGTACGATGAATTTGACTGCCCAAATGATTCGACCATATTTGTCGTCATTCACGAAGCACCTGAAAGTGAATTTGTATTAAATACGAATGAAATTTGCCAATTTTATGATACCATAATTGCCGTCAATCAATCCACAGATTACATCACAAACCAATGGTATCTCAATGGCAATTTTTATACAAATCAAAACGACAGCCTTCTTTTTGCTCCTTCCGAATCAGGCATTTATGAGGTCATGTTAATTTCTGAAAACGCCTTTAGCTGCCGCGATACCTTCACTCAAAATTTTGAAGTATTGGCATCGCCTGTGGCGGAAATATTGGCTTCGCCGACCGAAGGTTGCGAAGCACTGACCGTTGATTTTACCGATATTTCTAAAAACAGCGAATGGACACTATGGACTTTTGGTAATAACAATACTTCAACCGAAACCAATACTACATTCACATACGATACTGGCGAATACACGGCTTTATTGACAGTCGGCGCAAACAACGGCTGCCCTGATGACACAACTACCATCAATATTGCGGCAAGTCCTTCTACGGTAGCCGATTTTACCGCCGTTCTTTCGGATTCTTGCGGAATACCTGCTACACTTACACTTGAAAACCTCTCACAAGGCAGTGACAACTTTGCTTGGAATTTTGGTGATGGCACAACTTCCAACGTCTTTGAACCAACGCATACCTATATCGCAGCAGGTAGCTATACGATTGAGTTGATGACCAATAATATTCATAATTGCCCTGATACGGCAAGGGCTGTTTTAGATGTTTTTCCTCAACCAATAGCCGGATTTTCTATTCCTGAAAGCCGACTCTGTGAGGGTGACACGCTACAAATTAATGATTTGTCAATAGATGCAACAAGTGTTATTTGGCTAGTTGATGGAGATGCCATAGAGGGCGATAATATCATTTTGACCGAAGCCGGAAATTACGCCATTTCGCAAGTCGCTATTTATGAAGAAAGTTGTTCTGATACTACCTCTATAACACAAACCGTTTTCGTTTATGAAACTCCGACGGCAGATTTTTCTTATATCGCCGATAACGACCCGATTATATTGGGTGATGTACAATTTACGAATGAGTCAACAGATGCCAATGACTATCTTTGGAATTTTGGCGACAATACGCCCACAAGTACCGAGCTAAATCCGTATCATGAGTTTCGCACCAACCCACCCTCGAAGGTCGTTTTGGTGGCTTTTAATAATAATAACAGTGTATTTACCTGCGTAGATAGCACCTCACAATTGGTTGATTATGAGAAAATACATACATTTTACGCACCCAACGCGCTATCGCCCGACCAGAGTTTTGGTAATGAATTGGTGAAGGTATTTAGACCCGTAGGTTTGGGCATTGCTGACTATCAATTGGAGATTTTTAGCCCGTGGGGTGATATCGTTGCAAGGCTGAATAATGTGGAAAACGGCTCGCCAGACGATGAATGGGATGGAACTTATAAAGGAAACATAGTACCGCAAGGAGCATACCTCTGGACAGCCAAAATCAACTATACGGATGGTCATTATGAATTTAAAAAAGGAACAGTGACAGTAGTTAGGTAGTGAAAAAAGATTATTTAGTGACAAATAAATAATAACTTCACGATTTGGACGGATTCTTTCCCTTAGTGCCTGCAAATTATTTCAGAATAAAGTACCGTCATTTCATTTTCATTGCAACAAGATGGAATGGCAGTTCTTTTAGTTTTACAAAAAACCGTTTATTTAACAACAGATTAATGACAGCAAAAAAGTGCCAAATTTTATTTCGCTTAGATATTTTAATTGTCTTAAATTGAAAATATTTTTAATTTAATTTTAAAAATTAAAAAAGTTATTTTTTTTCACCCCTAAAATTCTTTCAATTTCTTACATTTAAATTTCTGCAATGTTAGTAACTCTACAAATGCTGTTGAAAACACTAAGATGTTGAAAACTAAGGTTTTATAATTTCTTACAAAACAAGAGGTATCAAAAGTGACGAATTTACAACACTCGAAGCTATTTATTTTATTATTTTTAATCTATAAAAAATTAAAAATCAATACTTTAATTACATGTAGAATTTCAACGTAAACTTACATTAGTCTTTTTTAAATTTTAAAAAAATCTCAAATTCACTATTATTTCCCCAAAATAATACCTACTTTCGTCTCCCTGACGGAAATGACCCGTACACTATGATTCATCAAGTATAATACCTATTAACTTGAAGTTTCTTCCATCACTTCTCTCAGGTACGCATCATTCGATAAATTCATTGGTAGTTAAGTATTATCTTTTTTTTTATTCTTAATTAAAGTGTTCTATGTTATGAGTACTTCGTATTTTTTTTTATGAAAATAAAAATTAACGAACAATAAAGTACAAAAAATGACGAACTTATTTTTTGTTTGATATGAAACAGAACAGGCGGAAGTTTCTCAAAACCACAAGTAGCGCAGCCATTTTAATGGGTATGGGAGCTTTGCCGTTGATGTCATTTGCCAAACCGGAATTACTTAAACTGACGATTTTACACACTAATGATGTACACAGTCGCATAGAGCCCTTTCCGATGGATGGCGGCAAATTGCAAGGACTCGGCGGCGCAGCCCGTCGCGCCCGACTGATAGAAAATATCCGCAGCAAAGAGGAAAACGTATTGCTCCTCGATGCAGGCGATATTTTTCAAGGCACGCCCTACTTCAACTTTTTCGGCGGCGAACTCGAGTTTAAACTCATGAGCGAAATGCGGTACGATGCCACTACGCTCGGCAACCACGATTTTGACGCCGGACTCGAAGGCTTGCACAAACAACTCCCCCATGCAAACTTTAGCCTGATTAGCTCCAATTACGATTTCTCGGACACCATGATGCACGACAAGGTAAAACCCTACCAAATCTTTCGCAAAGGCGGTCTGAAAATCGGCGTTTTCGGTTTGGGTATCGAACTCGAAGGACTCGTACCTACCAATCTATATGGCAATACTCAATACCTCAACCCCCTTAAAAAGGCGACCCAGTACGCCACCCTATTAAAACAAGACGAGCAGTGCGACTACGTAATATGTCTGTCGCATCTCGGCTACCAATACGACCCCGTGCCATCAGGCAATACGAAAGTAAGCGATGTGATTCTGGCAGAAAATACACGCTACATTGACCTGATTATCGGTGGACATACACACACATTTATGGATACTCCTGACATTCGCTCCAATATCGAAAATAAAGAAGTCCATATTACACAAGCAGGCTGGGCAGGCATCGTCCTCGGCAGGCTGGATGTATATTTTGAAAGAAATAAAAAACGTAAATGCGTGATTTGTCGTAGTGAATTGGTTGATTAGGTAACTGGGTAATTAGGTGAATTGGGTAATTAGGCTATTAAGAGAATTTCGCTACGCGAAATTTTTTATCCCAATTTCCCAATTCCCCAATTCACTAATCAACCGCTTTCTGCCATTGAGAAATACAGTATATGTGGTAAAATACCAATTTTCCTAAGTAATCGGGCAAATTTCGCCAAATTACCCGACAGTATTAGCTTTACTGACTACTAAGCCACACTTGCTATTTGTTGAACCCATTTTCCAAAATGATGTATGACTAAATTAATGATTGACCACGATACTACCTGGCAGAATTGTCTCGAAACCATTCGCAAGCAGGTCAATGCACAGAGCTTCAAGACGTGGTTTGAGCCTATCCAAGCTGTTGCCATCAACGAAAATATTTTGACCATTCTTGTCCCAAACAAATTTTTTTATGAGTGGTTGGAAGAAAACTATGTCTCTCTACTCCGCAATGCTTTGCGTCAGGAATTGGGCGAAAAGGCGCGGTTGGAGTATCAAATTATGATGAAAAAAAGCGGTGTGCAGCAAAAAGCCCGTCAAGGCTCGGCTGTCAATCCGCCAAATAATAGAATCCCATCGCCCAAACAAGCGATAAAAAACCCCTTCGTAATTCCCGGTATCAAAAAAATGAGGATTGATGCCCAACTCAATCCGACTTATCTTTTTGAGAACTATATCGAAGGCGATTGCAATCGTTTGGCGCGTTCTGCCGGAGTGGCTGTGGCGAAAAAGCCGGGCGGCACTGCCTTCAATCCATTATTTATTTTTGGAAATGTAGGCTTGGGGAAAACACACCTCGCACACGCTATCGGCAATGAGGTCAAAACCAAGCATCCGGATAAGACGATATTATATGTTTCTTCCGAAAAATTTACGAATCAATTTATAGAATCGCTTAAAAATAATGCGGTCAATGACTTCGTGAATTTCTATCAACTGGTAGACGTACTCATTGTAGATGATATCCAATTTCTGGCAAATAAACAGAAAACACAAGATATTTTCTTTCACATTTTCAACCAAATTCATCAAAGCAATAAACAACTTATCCTAACTTCCGACCGCCCTCCAAAGGAGCTGGACGGCATGGAAGAACGCCTGATTTCACGCTTCAAATGGGGGCTTTCTGCCGATTTGCAAGTGCCTGATTTTGAGACGCGTCGCGCTATCGTGGAAAGCAAAATGTCGGGCGAAGGCGTCGAACTGCCCGTCGATGTGTCCGAATTTATCGCGTATAATATCAAAAATAATATTCGTGAACTCGAAGGCGTATTGATTTCCTTGGTTGCCCAATCGTCGCTCAACCGCCGCGAGGTAGATATTGAACTGGCGAAAGAGGTAATAAAGAATTTTGTGAGTGAAATATCGAAAGAAATCACCGTTGGGTTTATCCAAAAAATGGTCGCCGAACATTACGACCTCAATGTAGAAAAACTCAAAGGCAAGACCCGCAAACGCTCTATCGTCATCGCACGTCAGTTGTCGATGTATCTGGCGAAAAACATGACCAATAAATCCCTCAAAGTCATCGGCGATAATTTTGGCGGACGCGACCATAGTACCGTCATTTATTCCTGCAAAGCCGTGAGCGACCTGTTAGATACCGACGAAATGTTTAAAAACGTAGTAGAGGAACTCGAAAAGAAAATACAAATGAGTGTGTATGAGTAGCGAGTTTTCGAGTAGCGAATAACGAATAACGAGTCCACGAATAACGAACAACGAACAACGAATAACGAATAACGAATAACGAGTCCACGAATAACGAATAACGAACAACGAGTCCACGAATAACGAATAACGAATAACGAATAACGAGTCCACGAATAAACAAGGGGAACTTTTTTAGTTTGAAATTTGTTTTAAAAAAATATCGCAGTTAGCTTGCGTAATTGCGAGCAAAGTTCTTATCTTTGCTGCCCCAATCGGAGAGATGGGTGAGTGGCTGAAACCACTGGTTTGCTAAATCAGCGTACTTGGAAACAGGTACCGCGGGTTCGAATCCCGCTCTCTCCGCAAATTGCTTTGCAATTTAGTTATTAGTTGAACGGTTTATTGAGTTCGTAAGTATTTATTTAGCTTCGCTAAATTTTTCTCTCATCAGCTTAATAAATCATTTAACTAATCCACTCAAGAAAACGGGGCGTAGCGCAGTCCGGTTAGCGCACCTGCTTTGGGAGCAGGGGGTCGCAGGTTCGAATCCTGCCGCCCCGACATAAAAGAGAGTTACAGCGAAAGTTGTAGCTCTTTTTTTATTGTATAAAAAAAGCACATCAAATATTTGATGTGCTTTTTGCTTTGTGAACTTACCCTATTTCAATAATAGATTCATCCCCACTTATGTTTCTGATTTTCAGCCTTAATGGTTTTTTATCTGATGTAATTTTGCCGTTCCAAAAGTCTTTTGTTTTTTCGCCGTCAATAGCAATATAACCCAATTTATCAATCTTAATTTCTACACTACTCACCCAAACACCCGCTTCGTTTTCGCAATCTATCGACAGGTATTCTATCAATTCCAAACCTGCGTCGCTGATGCTGATGGGCGTGAATGCCTTACCTTTATTGATAGATTGTAGATTGCCTTTTTCGTTGAAGGCATTTATTTTCTGCTGCAAGCGGTCGCTGACAAATTTGGTAATTTCTACGGTGTAGCCACCCTCGTTTTGAGTGAGCGCGTGACTGACTTCATCTTCTACGACAATATCGTGTAGCAAAACCTTTAAATCTTTTAACTCAATATTGGCTATGGTCGGGTTATTCTCTCTGATAAATCTTTCTATCGTCGGGCGGTCATCTACATCTACGTAGTACACGATGACCTTCGCTACATTAAAATCTAATTTTTGTAATTCCTCATTGATGATGCGATTGACCGCCGGAATATCCAATACTTTTTCCGAACCGTCTATCAGATTGGGGACATAAACCGGCACTGTGCCGAGCTTGCTATCTTGCAACGCCCCAAACCAAAACTTACCCAAACCGGCTACCTTTTGCTGCAAACCAGGAATGAGTTGTGCCAGCTTGTCCATCGTTTGTTGTGGATTGCGGAAAAGGCTCACGCCATCTTGTATTTCGAGTACCTGAAAACTCGCCCCTGCCGCTACCAAGCGGTCGCGTACCGTCTGTATGCTATTGATACCAATGTCGCAGTGGATATATTTCCTGCCCAAATCATGCGCTACCTTTGCCGTAACTCCACTGCCACCGAAGAAGTCGGCTACGACCATGTTTTCGTTGCTGCTGGCTTTGAGGATGCGTTGGAGGAGGGCTTCGGGCTTTTGAGTGGCGTAGTTTTGTCGTTCATTAGCAACTGGATTAACCGGGGGAATATCAGACCAAAATGATTCTACTATATCTCCTTCTGATTCATCTAAAAAAATTATTCTATTTCCTCCGCCAGTTGGATTTACATCATCACGGTATCTTCTTCCTTTTTCATTAGTTTTAAATCTATTAATGTAATCTTTTGAATGGGGTCTTGTTTGTAAGTTCCAAATATAATTATTGCCATCTTTTACATAGTAAAAAATATCATCATGTTTTTGTGGAAATTTCTTTGTTGTCTTTCTTTTAAACCCAAAATAACACCATGCTATACTATTCTTAAAACTGCTTTCACCAAAAACTTCATCCATCAGAATTTTAACATAATGCCCAATAGAGCTATCCAAATGCACGTAAATACTCGCGGTATCCGACATAATGGATTTAATCGCCATCAAGTTTTCGTACATCCAATTGAGGTAATCTTCTTTTTGCCAAATATCGCCATACATGGTTTCTTCAAATGCTTTTAGCCCTTCGACCTCGAGTTCTTCTTCGGCTTTTTTTACGGTTTCGGCGAGTTGTGGGTTTTTTCGGATATATACTTTTTTGGCATAATCTGCCCCGCTTGCAAAGGGCGGGTCTATATACACCAAATCGACTTTTATGCCTTGTTCTTTAAGGTAAGCACAGGCAGAGAGGCACTCGCCGCGTATCACGAGGTTGTCGGTGTTGTTGCCGACTTGTTCTTGTTTTTCTACTTCGTAGTAGGGCATTCCGCGCTGTATTTTGGAGATAACTTTATTATTGTCGCGGTAGCGCAATACACGTTGTGTACGGGTGATATTGTCGAGTACGGCTTGTCCTTCTACGGTGTTTGGGATGTATGGTATGTATTTGATTGGCATGACTGCTAATGATTAATGGTTAATGATTAATGATTAATCATTTAGTGTACAAAAAGTCGTTTATAATAGAACGAATAACAAGTTTACGAATAACGAATAAGGGCATTTTCCGCCCTATCATTCCTTGAAAAATTGGTCTATTTTATTACTAATCGTTACGATGTTATTGGCAATATCAGTTCCATCGACCAAGTAGAGGAAGTCGAAGCGTTGGTAGCCAAATTTATCGTTGTTTTGTTGTAGGAATTGTGTTTCTACAAAATGTTTTTTGGCGATAAAAGCGGGGTCGTTTTTAAATCCTTCGCCTTTAGTTTCTACCAAAAGTGCTTTATGAATTTTATTGTTTTTAGCACGTTGAATAATCAGGAAATCGGTGGTATATCGACCGATGTTTTTCCAGTTTTTTCCGTTTTGAGCAAAGCAATGAATGACAAACTCCGTCAGTCCGCGCTCGCCATTATAATAAACTTCGAGTGCTTTATTATTAAAACTTTCGAGCTGCAATGTTTTTTGTAGTATTTCTTTTTCAAAACCACTTTGTACAAAATTGTAGGGGAGATAATGAAAGGTTTTATTTTTGGAACGAACGGCGAGGGAGTGGTCGTGCTGTTTTCGATATTGCTCAAAAGGCGGAAACATATCGCCCATGCCTTGCGCTTCCAATAGTGCTTTTGCTTTGTCGTATTTGATTTTCAATTCATCCATATCAATATCTATGCTTTCGCCCGATTGGTCGAAGCGCGATATTTTGTTGGTGTCTTCTTTGTTTGGATATAGTTTTTCGTTATTCTCTACGGCTTTTAATTTGTTGATTAATAGGAGTTTAGCGTTTTGAGGAACGATTTCGCTATCGGTTTTCAGGCTTCGCTTGATGCTAAAAGCGAGTCGGATTTTGCTGTTGATTTCGTAGCGGTCGTAGAGGTCGTTCCAGCGTTGTTGTTGGTTTTCGGAATAGGCTATTTTTTGAAAAATGGGTTTTAGTGCTGCATCAAAACGGTGTAGTTCATGGGCTTTGATATAGCCAAAACTTTCTTTGGCGATGCTGTAAATCCATTGGTTGTAATTGGCGACCTCAAAGCCCGTTTGTTTCATAATCGCGATGTCGCCTTCATCCAAGTTGCTGATTTCGGAAGTCGTGATTAATGCGGCTGCCTTATGGCTGTCTATTGATTTTGCCAATTCGGTCAATTTCTTTTTTGTATTGGCGGTTTCTTCTTCTTCTATGGATTGGTATTTTACTTTAAGTCGGAAAAAATCAATATCGGGCAGGTCTAAAAAGTCGATTCTTGGGAAGCGTTCTATCCAGTCTGTTTTTTTGTCTTTTTTGAGTTGATTAATTTCTTCGATAGAGGTGTGTTGTTCCTTTTTGAGTTGGTCGTTGAGGGTTTTTGCGTTATAATCATTGAGCCATATTATTGCGGTTTCGTCTTGGTCTTTATCGACCTGTCGCAAGCAACGGCAACTGGTTTGTAGTACCATATTTTTGGGACTGTCTCCTTTTTGGGAAAGTATCACGCCCGTGAGACTCGGACAATCCCAGCCTTCTTTTCCGACCTGTACCAATAGGATATATTTCTTTTTGGACATAGGCAAATCGAGCGAGCGAAATTCGCGTTCGCTGCCTTCGGGCTGCGGGTATTTTTTATTTCCTTTGTGAAATCGTAATATTTCGTTTGGGTTTATTTTCAATTCTCCAGTTAGAAAAGGGTAAACCTCTTGTTCTAACACTTCAATATTGGTGCAATAAATGGCTATTTTAGCGATTGAGTCGTTTCCGTATATTTTATTTTCGTATTGATTTTGAAAATCTTCTACTCCTTTTCGGATAATCTGAAAGCGATCGAGGTTGCGCCCTACTTTTACTTTTGGTGTTTTCAAAAAACTTCTAATGGCGGTCACCAAAGGGTAATAATAAACAGTATTGGTGATTTGTGAAAATTTGAAAAAGGTGCTTTCGTTGACTTTTATTTTATCTGCTTTCGACAAATACGGCGTACCTGAAAAGCCAAGAACGGTGGTGATGTTTCCGCTATTTTGCCATTTATTGACGACTTGTCGGAGTTTGATATCGCTAGTCGCAGCGTGGTGTACTTCGTCGATTAGAATGGAAAGATTAGGTATTTTTCCGATAAGATTGCGGAGTTCATTTTCTCGCATATCTTTTTCATCCTCAGTTTTTTCAATGACTTCCAATTGCTTGGTTACTTCAAGTCGATTGAGGATGACTTTTTCGGCATTTACCACGAATACTTGACCAAATGGATTGGGCAAACACTGATTGACTTTTTGAGCGTTGGGATTTCGTGCTTTATTACTTTTTTTCGCTGATTTTTGTTCGTCTAATACTTCAAATTTGAGCAATCTTTTCAGCTCACTTGCGGCTGGGTCGGGTATCACCCATCTGGGGTCAAAATTTTCGATGGTTCGTAAACTTGGCACTATCGAAGATTTTAAGCCAGAAGGAATAAGGACTAAAAAGTTGTGGGCAAAGTTTTTGTTCTCCGGTTCGTTGTATGCAAAGTATAAATCAAGGTAAATAAAAGCCGCCATCAAGTAAGTTTTACCCGCCCCCATCGGCAAACTCATGAGGTAATCGGCATAACTTACATTATAAAAAATGTCTTTTATAATCTGTTGATAATCTAAAGATTCCGGATTTTCTAAAATAATATTTACGAGTTCGGGTAACAGGGTTGATTTTCCGTCGGCTTGGAGTGCAAAATCAAAAAGTGCGTAAGCTATTGGGGTTTCGTTGAGGAAATTTACAGTATCAATATACGGAACAGCATATTTTTTATAATTGACATTGCCATTTACAAAAAAACCTTCACTAAAGAGTTGCCAAAGCGGTTTATTTTGCCCTTCAATTTTCAAGAATAAATAAGTTTCAATAGCCTCAATTTGAGTTTCCCGTAATTTACCCTTAGAAACGATATAGTTTACAAGGTCTTTAACAGGACAATCAGCGGATTGCAGCCATTCCTTTTTTTTATATTCAACAATTTTGTTCAGCATTTTTTTGTTCCCTACAAAGGTATTTTACTAAAAATTGCAAAAGTTCAGCAACTTTAAACAGAATTTAAATACTTAGCTGTCTTCGATTCTTAGTATATAAATCCACCATATTGCAACTCTTGCCCAAATTCCCAAGCAACCAAATTTAATAAGTCCTTTCGTTTTCCCAAACTACTTTAATACAATTCCTTTCAGTGATTTTCATTAAAGTCTCTAAGGTAGGAAATTTCCCAATGTTCGCCTAATGAGTGTTAAGTCTTATTCCTCATTCAGACAAGGTATTCGCTGAAAGCGAATTAATTATTGAACTTGAACTTGTCCACGATAGCTATCGGGATGAATTTGCACTTAGGGACAGAATTTTAATAAATGCAGATTTTGACTTTTTCTTTTTCTCTTTTTCTACGTTATGAAAATCCTTATATAAGTAGTGGGACAAAAATAGGCTTACAATTTTGACGTGGTTATTTTTTCGATATTTTTTCTTACAAAAACCGCACATAGCCTACGCTACAGCCTGTCCCGAACCCCGATTCGGGATAAGGATTTTTGTAGGGAAAAATAGCGGAAAAAGAAACCGTCAAAAAGTAAGCCTATTTTTGTCTCACTACTTACATACGCGAGAAACGGGCTGGAAGCACCGTTCTACATTTTCAATGTTTAAAATGTCGCGTTCCGGAAAAGACCATGCTCATGCCTCGTTCGTCGCAAGCATCAATACTCAGTTGGTCTTTGATACTGCCGCCTGGCTGCACCACTGCCGTGATTCCTGCTTCGTGAGCGATTGCCACACAGTCGGGAAAGGGGAAAAACGCATCCGACGCCATCACCGCACCTTGTAGGTCGAAACCAAAATTTTTCGCCTTCAAAATCGCTTGTTTGAGTGCATCTACACGCGAAGTCTGACCGCAACCCATACTCAATAATTGTTGGTTTTTGACCAGTGCTATCGTATTCGATTTCAAGTGTTTAGCGCAAATATTGGCGAATAACAAATCGCTCACTTCCGCCTCCGTAGGTGCTTTTTTTGTTTTGGTTTCAAAATCGTCGGCAGTTTCTGTTTTGAGGTCGGCATCTTGTTCTATCACGCCATTCAAAAGGCTTTTGAACGTGCGTTTTTGTATATCGAAAGTATGAATTTGGAGCAGTACGCGCTTTTTCTTTTTGGATAATAATTCGAGCGCATCTTCCGCAAATTCAGGCGCGATTAAGACCTCGTAAAACAAGGTATTTATTTCCGTAGCGGTAGCGAGGTCTATTTTTTTATTCGTAATTAAAATACCGCCAAACGCAGAAACAGGGTCGCCCGCAAGCGCGGCTTTCCAGGCTTCGAGCGTGGTCGGGCGCGTGGCAGTTCCACAGGCGTTGGTGTGCTTTAGTACGGCGAATGTAGGTTCGGCATCGCGGAACTCACGCATCAAGCAGACCGCCGCATCAATATCGACCAAGTTGTTGTATGATAAGGCTTTACCATTCAATTGGGTAAACATTTTTTCAAGGTTGCCGTAGAAAATCCCTTCTTGATGTGGGTTTTCGCCATAGCGCAAACTGCGCGATTGGTGGATGCTTTTTTTGAAAAAATATTGTTCTTTATTATCAAAATAATCAAAAATCGCGGTATCGTAATGCGAGGAAACGATAAAGGATTTTAGCGCGAAACGGTGGCGGTCTTCGAGTCCGGATTCGCCTTTTTTTGTTTGCAACAATTTCAAAAAATCGCCGTATTCATTGCGCGAAGGAATGACCACGATGTCTTTATAATTTTTGGCTGCTGCACGTATGAGTGAGATGCCGCCGATGTCGATTTTTTCGATAATTTCGGCTTCTACATCTGTGCTTGCCACCGTCTCCTCGAAGGGGTACAAATCGACAATCACAAGGTCAATTTCGGGAATTTTGTACTCATCGAGTTCGTCGAGGTGCGATGCCTCCCGACGTGCCAAAATACCGCCAAAAATCTTCGGGTGCAAGGTCTTCACTCGTCCGTCGAGTATGGATGGATAGGAAGTCAAACTCTCGACAGGCGTGACCGGAACACCTTGATTTTCAATGAATTTATGTGTGCCGCCTGTCGAATATATCTTAACACCCAATCGGTGCAATTCTTTAACAATCGGCGCAAGTCCTTCTTTAGAATAAACAGAAATCAGTGCGGAACGTATCTTTTTTATCATGTGATTTATTGTTTTATTGCTGTACTGTTTTACTGCTGTACTGTTTTCTGTTGTATTGATAGGAATTTTCGCAAAGCGAAAATAACAGTACAACAATATAGCAATAAAACAATTCAACAGTAAGTAGTGAGACAAAAATATCCTTACTTTTTGACGGTTTCTTTTTCCGCTATTTTTCCCTACAAAAATCCTTACGTAGCGTAGGCTATGTGCGGTTTTTGTAAGAAAAAATATCGAAAAAATAACCACGTCAAAATTGTAAGCCTATTTTTGTCCCACTACTTAAAGCAAAATTTTCTGCAAATTTAAGGGTAGTTTTTGGAAATATGATGCTATTTTACATTAATTGTATCACGAATTTGTTCAGGGAAGTTTAAGAAACAAATTGAGTGTGTCACAAATCGGTGGCATTAAAGGTACGGCAGCACCGTCCTCGTTTATAGCAAGGTCTAAAGAACAACCGATTAATGTACGTAGTACCGACACTGTTAGTGCGTACAAACGGTGTCGGTGCTACGCACCTTGATTAGCTTTGGGTTTGCTTTTTCTACAAACGGGGTCGATGCTAACGCATCTTATCGGTATCGCAACGACCACCGATTTTGACACACTCAAATAAATTTAACTTGAATTTATGCACGGAAAATCGCATTTTTACGTTTAAAATAGGTAAGTTCTCAATGAATGAATTTTGGATGAAAGAATGAATGAATCATTTTTGATTGAAGCCCCTTTTTTAATGTTTGTGCCAATCAAAAACCACAAAGCCCTTAATTTGATTCATTCATTCATTCAAAATTCATTCACTCATTCATTGAGAATTTACTAAAATAGGGTTTTGAAATTTATAAAAACATAAAAATATTTCAATTATGAAAAATGTACGTAAAATTTTTGTTGTGATGCTCTTAGCGGCTTTTGCTTTTGGGATAAGCGGCTGCGCTGCCGGTAAATGCGGTTGTCCCAAAGTAGAAATTTTGGAATAGATTGGTGAATGAACAAATCATTCTGCCGAAAAATGTTAATTTTGTGTCATGCAATATTAATATTGAATGTTCTAAATATTTAAATATTAACATTTTACCACACAAAGAGAATCATTATGAAAAAATATTTCACAAGGAAAAATATCGGTTGGGCGATGACGGGCTTGCTTGGTATAGTACTTATCTTTAGTGCAGGCGCGAAGCTCATGGGTAGCGAAGATGTTGTAAACCTTCTCGGTTCCAATAATCTGGACGCGAAATGGGTGACGATAATCGGTATAGGCGAATTGGCGTCGATTATCCTGTTTATCATTCCCAAAACGATGCGTTTTGGTGCATTGATGTTGAGTGCTTATTTTGGTGGCGCGATTATGTTTCACATGACGCATCCCGGACCAGATTTGGAAGCACAACAATTTGGCGGCGCAGCAGCTTTCCTCGTTTTTGTTTGGGCAACAGCATGGGTGCGTGGCTTCAATCCTTTTGGGGAATAGTTTTACTTGGTTTATTGAGTTTATAGGGTTTATTGAGTTATTTCACTTCGTGAAATTTATGGTTTTGTGAACTCTATAAACTCTACAAACCTTATAAGGTCGCACTGAAATATAGCCATTTTTCAATTAATTAAAATTATTTTGTAATTTATTTATTATTAAAAATGAATTATTTATAAATATTTTTTATTATAAAATAATTTAAAAATATCCTTATTTCAGCAGAACCTTATAAGGGAAGACGAAAAAAATAATCTACCCGTCTGAATTATTCTTTTTCTTATATGTTTCACTTAGTGAAAGAAAATAAATAACTTGCCCCATTATGCTTGTTCTTTTCCCTTCTAAAAAACACAAAAAATAGTTCCGTAGCTATGGATATGCAACGATTTTTTGAATTCTTTAGAAGAAAAAATTACGGCGCATTATGGAACAATTTATTTAATTTCTTTCACTTACGTAGCTCGGCTATGCGCGTCAAATTTAGCCAAACATATAAAAAAATAACTACTTCATTTGGGGTAGATTATTTTCTTCCTCTTCCCTAAACTAAATAAACTCTACAAACCTTACAAACTTCACATATTTTTATCCTATCTTCGATAAAAATTGACGGATAGCACATGATAAACACCTTACTCATATTGGTCATCACTACCTTTTTAGGTATGTTAGCAATTAATGTGTATTTTCGATTGAAAGTAATTAAAATTTATCGAAAATTACGCAAAGAGAAAGTTCAAATCAACTTGAAACCCAGTCATTTATTTGACAAAGAGAAACTCGAAAACGAAATTATCCCTCAACATCCTCGTCATGCCGACGATATTCGTACCTTTGCCCATAATATTCGGTTTTCAGTCCGCATGGCTTCTGTTTTGACAGCCTTGATTACGCTATTTGCAGCCATACTGATGTACCCGTATTTTTTTGGAGAATAAAATAAAATTTTATTGTTTTACTGTTGAATTGTTTTATTGCTTTATTGTTATTTTCGCTTCGCGAAAACCTTCTATGCAGCAATACAGCAATACAGCAGTTCAACAATACAGCAATAAAACAATAAAACAACAAAGCAATCATGAATTACACAGCAGAAATAGACATTATGCCACTCAAAGAACTCCTTGACCCACAAGGGAAAACGGTGGCAAATAACATGAGAAACATTGACTTGGACGGCGTAGAAGACGTGCGAATTGGTAAACATATCCGTATGAATTTCAAAGCAGATTCGGAGGAAAGCGCGAAGGAAAAAGTCGAAACTGCCTGCAAAAAGCTCCTCGCCAATACCATCATGGAATCTTACCAATACACTATTACGGCAAACGTTTGACCCTAAACGCTGAACGACCAATGATGCCCGTTGTCCACCGTCCACCGTCTATGTTATACATTATACCTACACCAATTGGAAATTTGGAGGATATTACGCTTCGCGCCTTACGTATCTTGAAGGAAGTGGACGTGATATTGGCGGAAGATACCCGCACATCAAAAAAGCTGCTAAACCACTACGAAATCAACACGCCGCTACGCTCGCATCATGCTCATAATGAACACGGTACGACGCCCAACCTTATTGTCGAAATGCAAGCTGAAACTACGATGGCACTCATCTCAGATGCAGGTACGCCGGGTATTTCTGACCCTGGTTTTTTGTTGGTACGGGCTTGTGTACAGGCAGGCATGAAGGTCGAATGCTTGCCGGGAGCTACGGCGATTATTCCAGCGTTGGTTGTGTCTGGTTTGCCTTGCGGTAGGTTTTATTTTGAAGGTTTTTTGCCGCATAAAAAAGGTCGGCAAACTCGTCTGAAATATCTCGCCACACTCGATTGTACTTTTGCCCTGTACGAATCTCCACACCGTATTGCGAAATGCCTCAAGCAGTTGGCAGAGCATTGCGGCGAAGAACGCCAAGCCGTCGTGTGCCGCGAATTGACGAAGCTGCATGAAGAAGTCCAGCGCGGGACTTTGCCAGAGCTATCCGCCTATTATGAAGGAAGAAAAGTGAAGGGCGAAATTGTCGTCGTCGTAAAAGGGGAATAAAAGTTCAAGCACATCACATATAAGAAAAAGAACAATTCAGACGGGTAGATTATTTTTTTCGTCTTCCCTAACTATCGCGATGCGCTTGAACTTGACACTATCAATCATTCACTACAAATTTCTGTGCATAACGTCCCGAAAACCCTGCGTCGATTACCGCGACATATACAGCAGCTGGCAGTCGTTCAATATCAATCGTCAGTTCGTATCCCGATACGCCTTGAATATCCAACTGACGGCGATATAGCAAGCGTCCGAGCACATCATAAATGTCCAATACTGCGGCAGTTTCCGGTATATTTATCGTTCGTATCGTGATAAAATCATCGTTTGAGGGATTTGGAAATACACTCATACCGAGAGGTGCATTGGGGTTGGTGGGCGGTCTGCCTGTATATTCGTAAGCCGTCGAAAAGTCCGACAAACAAGCATCTATAATACTCACCACTTGCCAATTTCCATCCATTTCGGGCGCGATGCAGCGTGTCGTGAAATCCGTCAAAGTATCGTTTCGATACCATATATAGCGGTCAGCCGCTCGGCTGGCGCACAGCGTATCTATTCCGATTTGTTGGATAGTAGAAGTTGGTGGCGGCGGATTAATGCCCGTTGCCACGGATACCGAAACGACATCTTGACACGAAAAACCATCATCTGCGACATAGAAATATTCGTCAGCAACATTCACTGTAATCATACTATCCGTTTCGCCCGTTGACCATAAATACGACAAATAACCTGCATCTGCTTCCAGCGTGATACTATCGCCTTCGCAGAAATTAAAATCACTGGAAGAACGAATATTTGCAATAGGTGGCAGAGGACGAACTTCAATCACGATAGTTTCCGAAGGCGAACTCTGACAGCCATCATCATTCAAAACAATATAACTATATTCGCCGTCGTTGGTCGCTATAATTTTCTCACTGACAGAACCATCCGACCATAAATAAGTCGAAAAACCCGGTTCTGCACTCAAAATAACGGTATCGCCCGGACACAAAATCGCATCATCTGAAAGTGAAATTGCGGGCGAATCAGGCAAGTCAAAAACCAGCGTACTCACCGTCACCGAAGGCGAACTTTGACAATCAAATTCATCCAAAATAACACAGGAAAAAGACCCCGTTTCTGTGACTGTAATGCTTTGCGTTGTTTCGCCATTCGACCACAAATAGCTTGGTGCGTCAGGTGGCGCACTCAGCGTGACACTTTCCCCGATACAAAAATTGGTACTACCGCCTACTGTAATCGTAGGTTGTAGCGGCGTGGGATTGACACTTACATTTACGGTGGTCGCGCTTTGATTGGTGCAGCCATCTTCATTATAGACTGTCACGCTATAATTGCCCGATATGCCTACGCTGATATTTTGCGTGGTTTCGCCATTGCTCCACAGATATGAGTCAAAGCCGACGGGTGCGCTCAATCCTACGGTATTTCCTAAGCACAAAGTCGTAAAACCAACCGTATCAATTGTCGGTACAGGCGGTACAGAAAAGACCTTAACAAAAGTATCTTCCGACCACTCGCTCATACAGCCGTTGGCATCCATAATAATACAGGATAGCGGACCGGAAGTTTCTGTAAGGGTAATGTCTTGTGTGGTTTCGCCATTTGACCAAAGGTAAAAATAACCCGAAGGCGCGAACAAAGTCACGCTACCACCTTCGCAAAATTCCGTTTCGCCCGAAAAGGTGATTTGTGGCACAGGCAAACCCTCATTTTCTATTGTGCTAAATGCCGTTGAGACATTTTCGCAGCCGTTTACATCCGTCACAGTACAATAAAATGCACCAGTTTCGGATACGGTAATGTCTTGTGTCGTTTCACCCGTTGACCATAAATAGGTGCTAAAACCACCCGGTACTACGAGCGTCACACTACTGCCTTCGCAAAATACGGGCGCACCCACCGCCTGCACAATTGGTTCGACAGGTAGCGGATTTACAATTATTTTTGCAGAAATATCCGAAGCCGACGAACAGCCGTTGGCATTGGTAATGGTGACATCATAACTGCCTTCGGCAGAAACGTTAATCTCTTGCGTGGTTTCGCCATTTGACCATAAATAATTATTGAATCCTGCGGGCGCGGAAATCATTATACTTTCGCCTTCGCAAAATTCCGTTGCACCATTCGTTACGAGTTGGGGTATCGGCGGCAGTTCGTTGACGGCTACCGTTAAGGGTTCGGAATCAGTACTGATACAGCCATTCGCATCCGCTAAAAAATATCTGTATGTACCGGAATCGTAAACAGTAATACTTTGTGTAGTCGCACCGTTTGACCATTCATAATTCGTAAACCCGGCAGGCGCAGAAAGCGTGACGTTTTCACCTTCACAGAAGGTCGTCGCGCCGCTCGTCGTAATTGCTGATGCGCCGGGCAAGTCATTCACAGTTACATTTATCGCTTGCGAATGTAGGCTCACACAACCATTATTATTTGTTACAAAAACATCATAATCACCTGAATTTGTCACTGTTATAGTTTCTGTTGTAGCCCCGTTTGACCATTCATAATTATCAAATCCGCTTGGCGCAGAAAGGGTGACGCTTTCGCCATCACAGAAATTTGTCATACCACTTGTGGTGATAGTTGGCGTGGTCGGTATTGGGTTGACGATAATTTCTATTGGGTCTGAATTGCTACTCACGCAGTTATTTCCATTCGTCAGAAAATAATCATAAATACCTGATTCGTAGACGGTAATACTTTGTGTGTTTTCGCCCGTTGACCACTCGTAATCGGAAAAACCACTTGGTGCGGAAAGGGTGACACTTTCACCTTCGCAGAAAGTCGTCGCGCTGCCGGCTATAATTTCGGGCGCAGTCGGCAAGTTATTTACCACGACCTCCAAAGGCGTGGAATTGCTACTAATACAAGCATTTACATCCGTTACAAAATAATTATAAGTTCCAGCGTTGAAAACGGTAATGCTTTGCGTGGTTTCTCCTGTTGACCATTCGTAATCGGAAAACCCGCTTGGTGCGGAAAGTATCACGCTATCGCCATCGCAGAAGGTGGTCGCGCCATTTGCTACGATTTCGGTAGCGTTTGGTAGCGTATTTACTATAATATTTGTTGGGGATGAATTTGGACTAATGCAGCCATTTACGTTTGTAACAAATACAGCATAGTCACCGGAATCGCTGACCGTAATACTTTGTGTGTTTTCGCCCGTTGACCATTCATAATTATCAAATCCGCTTGGGGCAGATAAGGTGACACTTTCGCCTTCGCAGAAAGTGATCGCGCTGCTTGCGGTAATTATTGGTGTATCAGGTAGCGGATTTACGGTAATGACCACAGGCTCGGAAATTGGGCTCAGGCAGCCGCTTGTATTCGTGATTTTGCAGGTAAATGAGCCGGATGCGCTAACGGTAATGTCTTGTGTAGTCGCTCCTGTTGACCATAAGTAGCCCGATGAACCGCTTGGCGCAGAAAGGGTGACGGACTCGCCTTCGCAGAAGGTCGTTGCGCCGCTTGCTGTCAATTGGGGCGCAGCATCAACGGATAAAGACACCACATTTACAGGAATAGAGGCAGGGCTGATGCAGCCGTTAGTATCGGTCACGGTGACATCATATACGCCCGAATCGGTGACAGTGATATTTTGTGTTGTTTCGTCATTTGACCATAAATAGGTAAATCCAGCGGGTGCGATGAGGGTGACGGATTCGCCTTCGCAAAAAGTCGTCGTGCCGCTTGCGGTGACAGTGGGCGCAGCAATCGGCGTTACGCTTGTAGTGATGGCGGCAGAAGTAGGACTTGTGCAGCCGTTGGCATCAACGACGATACAATCGTAAGTCCCCGAATCGGTCACGATGATGTTTTGAGTCGTTTCGCCGTTTGACCATAAATAGGTAAATCCAGTGGGTGCAGTGAGGGTGACGGATTCGCCTTCGCAAAAAGTGGTCGCACTATTCGCAATAATGGAAGGCGTAGCAGGTAGTGGACTTACCGTTACCGTAATCGGCTCGGAAGGTGGACTTGGGCAGCCGTTCGCACTGGTAATTTCGCAGGTAAATGTACCAGAAACATTCACGGTAATTTCTTGTGTATCAGCCCCGTTTGACCATAAATAATTTGTAAAGCCTGTGGGGGCAGTAAGCGTTACAAATTCGCCTTCGCAAAGCGAGGTCGTACCGCTTGCCGTCAATATTGGCGGGGAGGTCGAGGATAAAGCGACTACCGTAACGGGCATTGAGTTGGGGCTTTCGCAGCCGTTATTATCGGTCACAACGACATCGTATGTGTCGGAATCGGTCACGGTAATGCTTTGTGTTGTTTCGCCATTTGACCATAAATAGGTAAATCCGGCGGGTGCGGTGAGGGTGACGGATTCGCCTTCGCAGAAAGTCGTCGAACTCTGTGCTGTGACGCTTGGTGTAGGGATGGCATTTATATTGGTGGTGATGGCTTCGGAAAGCTGACTTTCGCAGCCATTGGCATTTATCACTATGACATCAAAAGTGCCGGAAGTGCTTACGGTGATGCTTTGTGTTGTTTCGCCATTTGACCATAAATAACTATCAAAACCTGCGGTTGCCGTGAGAATGACGTTATCGCCTTCACAGAATGTATTTGAGGGATTTGAGGTGATAATAGGTACGGCAGGCAGTGGATTGACCATGACTTCGATGGGTTCGGAAGGCGGACTTTCGCAACCATCGGCACTGGTGATGATGCAGCTATACATGCCTGGTGTGGATACGGTGATGCTTTGTGCCATCGCCCCGTTTGACCATAAATAACCGGATGAACCAGCTGGCGCAGTGAGGACTACATTTTCTCCCTGACAAAGAGTAGTCGTGCCGCTTGTGTTGATTATTGGGGCAGTCACTGAAGAAATCGCAGTTGTTGTGATGGGCGCAGAGGGCGCACTTGTACAGTCATTTGTATCGGTGGTCATGACATTGAAAACACCCGAATCTATGACGATAATATTTTGTGTTGTTTCGCCATTTGACCATAGATAGGTGAAACCTGTGGGGGCAGTGAGTATGACGCTTTGACCCTCACAAAAAGTGGTCGAACTTTGTGCGGTGATACTCGGCGTTGAGGTCACGTTTAAAGTGGTGACAATGGATGCAGAAGGCGCACTTGTGCAGCCATTTGTATCGGTGATAATGACATCATAAGTACCAGAATCGGTGATGGTAATACTTTGTGTTGTTTCTCCATTTGACCATAAATAACTATCGAAACCAGTTGGCGCAGCCAAAATAATACTATCGCCTTCGCAAAATGTGGTCGAATTATTTGATGTAATTGTCGGTGTATTTGGTAGGGGATTTATGACGACTGCAATGGGTTCGGAAGGTGCACTTTGGCAGCCATTTGTACTTGTGATGATACAAGTGAAAGTCCCCGAAGTGTTTACTGTAATGTCTTGTGTCGTCTCACCATTTGACCATAGGTAATCGGAAAAACCTGTCGGTGCAGAAAGTATTACATTTTCTCCCTGACAAAGAGTAGTCGTGCCGCTTGTGTTGATTATTGGGGCGATTACTGAAGAAATCGCTGTCGTGGTGATGGGTGCGGAGGGCATACTTTTGCAGCCATTCGCATCGGTAATAATGACATCGAATGTACCGGAATCGGTCACGGTGATACTTTGTGTTGTTTCTCCATTTGACCATAAATAATTATCAAAACCCATTGGCGCAGCCAAAATAACGTTTTGACCCTCACAGAAGGTGGTCGAACTTTGTGCAGTGATACTCGGCGTTGAGGTCACGTTTAAAGTGGTGGCTATGGATGCAGAAGGCGCACTTTTGCAGCCATTTGTATCGGTGATAATGACATCGTAAGTGCCGGAATCGGTGATGGTAATGCTTTGCGTTGTTTCGCTATTTGACCATAAATAACTATCGAAACCAGTTGGCGCAGCCAAAATAATACTATCGCCTTCACAAAATGTGGTCGAATTATTTGGTGTAATTGTCGGTGTATTTGGTAGCGGATTTACGGTAATCTCGATGGGGTCGGAAGGCGGACTTTCGCAACCGTCGGCACTTGTGATGGTACAGATGTACGTGCCTGTTGTAGAGACGAAGATACTTTGTGTGGTCGAACCATTTGACCATAAATAACTCGATAAACCCGATGGTGCAGTGAGGATAACGCTTTGTCCTTCACAGAGCATCGTCTCGCCATCTATGATAATCAAAGGCGCGATAGTCGAAGAAATAGACGTGACAGTAACAGGTGCAGAAAGTGGACTTTGGCAGTCGTTATCATTACTTACAAATACATCGAATGTGCCAGAATTGGTGACGGTAATGCTTTGTGTTGTTTCGCCATTTGACCAGGTATAATCCGTAAATCCTGATGGGGCAGTAAGTGTCACATTCTGTCCTTCGCAAAATGTAGTCGCACCGCTTGTCGTAATCATCGGCGCAGCCGGCGCAGTAGTAGCCGTCGTATTTGTTGGGTTGGAAACCGGACTGACGCAGCCATTTGCATCTGTAATAATACAAAAATAAGCGTTGGAATCGGTGACGGTAATGCTTTGTGTTGTTTCGCCATTGGACCACTGATAATTGACAAATCCGGTGGGAGCACTTAAGGTTACGCTATCGCCGTCGCAAAATGTGGTCGAACTGTTCGCGCTAATTATGGGCGCAGTGGGGAGCGGATTGATAGTCGTCGTGATGGGTGTAGAAGGGGTACTTTGACAGCCATTAGTATCGGTTAGGGTGACATCGTAGGTGCCTGCTGTGTTTACGATGATGCTTTGTGTACTTTCTCCGGTTGACCATTCGTAAATGTCAAAACCTGCGGGAGCATTCAACGTGAGGTCATCGCCTTCGCATAATTCTGTATCGCCTAGGGCAGTGATGTTCGGCGTATTCGGCAATGGATTTTCCGTAACAAAAATAAGGGCAGGTTCTCCTGCACAAGCATTTTCACTAATAAAGATACACGAATAAATACCGGAATCGTATACGGTAATGCTTTGCGTGGTATCGCCAGTTGACCAGCTGTAACGGTCAAATTCTGTCGAAGCGGTCAGTGTCACACTGTCGCCTTCGCAGAATGTGGTCGCGCCATTCGCTGCAATTGTGGGCGCAGGCGGTGTAGGAATGACTGTGATTGTGCTGGGTTCGGAGGGTTGGCTAAAGCAACCTGCCTGCCCAACCGTACAGCTATATGTACCAGAATCGAATACGGTAATGCTTTGTGTTGTTTCGCCATTTGACCATAAATAAGTATCAAAACCTGTCGGCGCACTCAATATCACGCTATTGCCTTCGCAAATGGTAGATGATGAAGGATTGCTAGAAGTAATCGTTGGTACAGATAATAAAATGACGGTTGTAGAAACCGTGTCTGAAGTCAGGCTAAGGCAGCCGTTGGTATCCATTATTTGTACAAAAAAATCGTCCGCAGTACTCACTGTAATTGTAGAAGTTGTCTCGCTGTTTGACCATATAAAATCTTGTCCGGCGGGTGAAGCCGTTAGCGTGAGCATATCGCCAATACATAGGATATTATCTTCTGAGCGAGAAATCGAAGGGCGTACTTGGTCGGGGTAAGCATTGACTTGTACACCACGTAGCGCGAATGTACAACCCGATGCGTCTGTTACCATCACAGTGTATTGGTCGCCTTCGGTCACGAAAATGTTTTGACCTGTATCGCCATTCGACCATTGATAATCAGTATACATCGGTGGTGCAGAAAGCATGACGCTATCGCCGCGACATATCGTGTCGGTGGTGCTCAATAGCTGACCATCAATCGTACTTGCCGTGGTACTATAATAGGTGCGTTCTATATTAACGACATTTGTTGCGCCCTCTTCGCCAATTTCATTGTAGCCGTCCTGTGTGTAGTGTACATTATCCAACATCCAGCCCAAAGCAGGAAAATTGACTGCATTTTCATGGATGAGGTAGGTGTGCGGATGTATCGCCGCCACTTCTGTCTGTGCAGCTCGTACTGCATCATATCCCTCTACGGGATCTTCCGTATTTGCACCCAGTAAAACCATATAAAAAGGCACAGCACAGCCATAATCTTCTCTAAATCTATCAATGAGCGCTATGAGTGCATCTCTATAATCATCCTGTTCGTAAGCTCCGAAATTAATGCGTGCGGCATCCTGTTCGCCCTGCACCCACACGATGCCGTCAAGCGGTAAGCCTGTGAGCATCATTGCTTGATTGACTTTGAATTGGCATAGTGAATAGAGCAGTCCTGTGGAAGACCAATTGGCACCGGAAGATGCCGAAATTGGGTGTACTCCACTACCACCACGCGCTGCGGGAATCATGACCGTTGTATCGCTGGTCATATCGTAATAGGTTTTGGCAAAAGCGGGCCAAGCCGACCCGGTAACCGCTTGTTGAAAAGCACCCGAATTGACGCCCACAGGATCTTCCAATTGGAAAAGAGCGTTGAGGTTGGGGTGATACTCATATGACGTCATCGGAGCGACCGTAGGCGCGAGTGTTGCATCGCCCCTACCACGAGCATTACTCTGTCCGGCAAGAAGGTATTGCCTTGATTGAGCAAAACTAAGACAAGAGATGAAAATAAAAGTAAATGAAATTACAAAGGATTTCATAGTTGTTAATTGTTTTTTGTTAAGTCACAAATTTCAAATTTCAAGAGCAAAATTCCAAAGAACATACTATAAAATTTTGACATAAAATTGATTTGAAACTTTCAGCGTGTTTGGTAAATTTTTCTGGTTCTTTGACAAATCCAGTGAAGTGAATGAAAATTTGGGCGTATCCCCCTCCTTATCAGTCGGGGGTCGGGCTATCCGGCACTCTCTCCACTCCGCTATCGCTACGTTACGTTCAAACAACACCTACTATCCCTTACGCAAGGGACGAACAATCGCGAGGCAGAAAAACGAACAATCACGGGATTTGTCAAAGAACCATTTTTCTATAAGCATTTACGAAAAGGATACGGGAATGTTTTATAAAATACGAAAAACGTACGTTAGTATCAGGAACAAAATAAATGTATATTCTCGACTTGTTCTTTTTCCTTTTTCTTCGTTATGAAAACCTTTGCGTAGCTTAGCTATGCGCGGTTTTCATGCCTCGAAAAAGAAAAAAATAACGGCGTCGAAAAACTTAATTTATTTGAGTGTATCACAAATCAGTGGTCAGTTCAAAAAATAAAAAAAACCAAAAGTCGACCGTCTTTCTGAATTTATTTCAGAATCTCCCAAGCGATGGAAAACAAATGCTACACGAAAGCTGTAATTTGTTGATTTATAATAAAATACAAAACTGAAGCTCATATCAAAATCGCGCCCTGTCGCATAGGAGATTCTGAAATAAATTCAGAAAGACGCTTTGATTTGGAGTTTTGGATTTTCGTTACCACCGAGTTGTGACACACTCAATTTATTTATGCCTCATCCATTAAGTGAAAGAAATTCCAATTTCAAGTATTAAATTTCAGTTTTGGCACGAATATGCGCAAAATTCGGGCGAAATTTGATACTCATTTTAGAGCGTTTACCTATTAGACGGCGTTTTAATGTAAAAAGATAGCTTTTGCAGCAATAGTAAGATAGTTTTATGGTGTTCACTATACGATAAGATTGTGTTATTTTTCCACTTGTTCGCTGATTTTTCCAAATCTTCGTTCGCGTTGCTGGAAGTTTAAAATGGCTTCGTATAAATTATCCTTGCGAAATTCGGGCCAAAAAATAGGGGTAAAATATAATTCAGCATAAGCAATTTGCCAAAGCAAGAAATTACTAATACGTGTCTCGCCACTTGTACGAATAAGGAGTTCGGGGTCGGGTATGCCGGCAGTGCTGAGGTGGCTTTCGATAATATGGTTCGTGATGTTTTCGGGTTCTATGTTTTGATTTTTTACTTCTTTGGCGATGCTTTTGACTGCTTCGGTCAGTTCCCATCTTGCGCTGTAATTGAGCGCGAGTACGAGCGTCATGCGTGTATGGTTTTTGGTGAGTTCTATGGCTTCGAGTAGTTCTTTATAGCATTTTTTGGGTAGATTTTCGATATCGCCGATGGCTTGTAAACGGATGTTATTTTTTGTCAGGGTTTTGAGTTCTTTGCGAATGGTGGTGACCAGCAAGGTCATCAGCGCATTGACTTCGCTGGCAGGGCGTCCCCAATTTTCTGTCGAAAAAGCGTACAAAGTCAAATACTCTATCCCGAGTTCGGCAGCAGCTTCGGTCGTTTCACGTACCGCTTTTACGCCGTTTTGATGACCGAAAATCCGCATTTTACCGTGCTGTTTTGCCCACCTCCCATTGCCATCCATGATGACCGCTATGTGGCGAGGCAATCTTGATTGGTCGATTTGAGCTTTTAAATCCATGCGCTAATTTTTTTTTGTGGACAAAGATACGAATTTAATGTGATGGGAACTTACTAAGTATCAGGAACAAAATAAATGTATATTCTCGACTTGCTCTTTTTCCTTTATACTTCACCAAACTTTCCTTAAATACAGTGAATATTCGCGTCAAATTTGAGAAAACACATAGAAAAAATAGCTGCGTCAATTCGGGTAGATTATTTTCTTCGTGTTCCCTTATACACACCTTTGTAAATACAAATTCCTCCTATGCACACAAAAAAAATCCCCGACAGCCAAAGCTATCGAGGATTCTGTATTTAGTTATATCTATCTAGTCCATCTATGGACTATGGTCTATCGACTTTTCGCCTTCAAAACGGATAGCTACTTAGTTTAATCACCTTATCGGCTACGGTGCGTCGTGCAGCTTTCACATTGATGGGTGCGTACTGCGCGAATTTGCGGACGCCTTTCAACATCAAAGTCAGTTCATCGCCTTCGGCGAAAGAAGTCAGTGCATCCTTTGCGATTTTCGCTATGCGGTCGGTCGTGTCGGTCATCACGACTTTCAGGGCAGCTTCTTCTATGGTCACATTGCGCCCCATATCTTTCAATTTGGCGACACGTAGTAAAGTTGATTCTGCGGCAAAAATCTCAATCATCATATCCGAGATATTCATCAAGATTTCCTGTTCGTGCTTGAGGTTGACTTTGCCGTCCATTTGTGATTTGAACGCTGCGCCTGTCACCATCAAAAATACTTTTTTGAGACCTGCAATTACGTTCTTCTCATTGGCGCAATCGCCTGTGAACACCTTACCTTTCTCGCCCGATACCAGCTCTTTTTGTACTGCCCAAGCTGGGTTCGTGATGTCGATTTGCCCTTTCATGGCGCGTTTCATCAGTTGGTTGACGGCTATCAAACGGTTGATTTCGTTCGTACCTTCATAGATGCGATTGACCCGCGAATCGCGGTAAGCCCGCGCCGCGCTATACTCTTCCGAAAAGCCCAATCCACCGAATATTTGCACCGTTTCATCTACCGTGTAGTCCAACACTTCAGAGCCGAGTACCTTCAAAATCGCACATTCGATGGCGTATTCTTCGGCAGCTTCGAGTTTTGCTTTTTCGCGTTCCATGCCATCGGCTTGCAAGGCTTTTATTTGTCCCTGAATCATCTGTGATGCGCGGTATTGCGCCGATTCGAGGGCGTAATTGCGGATGGTTTGCTCTGCTAATTTATATTTTATCGCGCCAAAAGTTGCGATAGCTACGCCGAATTGTACACGCTCATTGGCATACGTGGCGGCAGATTTGATGCTTTCTTTGGCAGCACCGAGCGATAGCGCACCAAGTTTGAAACGCCCAACATTTAATACATTAAATGCGATTAAATGTCCTTTTCCTTTTTCTCCAAGAATATTTTCGGCAGGTATTTTTGCATTTTCAAAAAACACCTGACGAGTAGATGACCCCTTCAGACCCAACTTATCCTCCTCTGCGCCGAGTGTCAAACCATCCGTATTTTTATCTACTATAAACCCCGTAAAATGTTCGCCGTCAATTTTTGCAAACACAATAAAAACATCTGCAAAACCTGAATTTGAAATCCACATTTTCTGACCATTTAGTAAGTAGTGCTTGCCATCTTCGGTCAGCACCGCTGTCGTTTTTGATGCGAGTGCATCTGACCCCGCCCCCGGTTCCGTAAGGCAGTAACACGCCTGCAACTCGCCTGTGCTTAGTTTTGGCAGGTATTGCTCCTTTTGTTTTTCTGTTCCAAAATATAAAATCGGCAACATTCCGATGCCTGTATGTGCTGCATAAGTCACTGAAAACGAACCGCTTTTACCGAGTGCTTCGCAAATCAAGGTATTCGTATTTGTATCGAGATTCATACCACCGTACTCTTCGGGCATGTGCGAAGCGAGCAAGCCTAAATCCCCGGCTTTTTTCAACAAATCTGAAGCAATATTATTTTCTTGCTTTTCGATTTTGTCCATATTTGTATAGATATCGTTATACACAAATTCATCGCAAGTCTGACGAATCATTTGTTGTTCTTCGTCCATTTCCTCCGGGATAAAAATATCCTCCGGATGCGTCTCGCTAATAAGAAATTCGCCGCCTTTTAAGATGGCTTGTTGTTCTAATATTTCTGCCATTTTTATTTTATTAAATTTGAATGAGTAAATAAATTTGTGAAACAGTGTATTTAGTATCAGGAACAAAGTAAATGTATATTAGACTTTATTTAGAAATATTTTGTATGCAGCTAACATTGTCTTTTTCCAATACTCTTCCCCTATTTTTCGCTCCGTACCGTAGGGTATGCAGCTCAAAATGAGGCTCGATTATCGAAAAAATACAAAATTCCATGCATACAAAATATTTCTAAATAAAGTCTATTCTCGACTTGTTCTTTTTCTTTTATACTTCACCAAATTCTCCTTAAATAACCCGTTGTTCGCGTCAAATTTGGCTCGTGTAAAGAAAAAATAACGATGTGAAGATGTAAGGGAAGACGAAAAAAATAATCTACCCGTCTGAATTGTTCTTTTTCTTATATGTTTCACTTAGTGAAAGAAAATAAATAACTTGCCCCATTATGCTTGTTCTTTTCCCTTCTAAAAAACACAAAA
>Ga0209295_1000272_pt1 | contig 36351 bp, 30 predicted proteins | sample Porto_5metaG_FD_187428 | JGI IMG/M metagenome (GOLD analysis project Ga0209295, IMG submission 187428) | Marine algal microbial communities from Porto, Portugal - Porto_5 metaG (SPAdes) (version 2) | ecosystem: Host-associated > Algae > Red algae > Unclassified | place: Portugal: Porto... | reverse complement strand
AATCTTAAATTCGGTTGTTTCTTGTGGGTATTAATCTTTTCGATAATAGATCGATGGTCCATGGTTCTTCATTAGTTCATCAAAATTAACCAAATAAGTAAAAGTACTTCTCATCTAATGGTTAACTTTAGCTTAAAATCACAACAGCTAAGTCGAATGTTAGAAACGAATATTACAAAAAGCACATTTCAATTTTTAAATAAATTAAAGAAAAATAATAACAGGGATTGGTTTACCGAACATAAAGCTGAATTTAAAGCAGAAGAGACTAAGGTGAAAAGCTTTTTTAATCATGTGCTTGAAAAACTAAAATTACATGATGAAATTGAAAAATTAAAAGTGTTTAGAATTTACAGGGATGTTCGTTTTTCTAAAAATAAGACACCCTATAAAACACACCTATCCGCTTCTTTCAGTAGAGCGGGTAAGCATCGTAGAGGTGGGTATTACTTGCAGATAGCACCTGGAAACAGTTTTATTGCAACTGGATTCTGGAATCCTGAAAAAAATGATTTGCTTCGTATTAGAAAAGAGTGGGAGATAGACACAACGGACTTGACAGATATTATAGAGGATAAAAAATTTAAATCTATTTGGGGAGAATTGGTTGGAGATGAATTGAAAACCGCACCAAAAGGATTTGATAAAGAAGACCCCAACATTAAATTTATTCGCAAAAAACAATTCATCTTCGTAAAGAACTTTACAGACGAAGAGGTATTGTCAGATGATTTCGCAGATATAGTTAATGAAAGTTATATAGCTATTCGCCCTTATTTTGATTTAATGAGTACTATTCTAACTACTAATTTAAATGGCGAATCTTTATTGGACTAGTTCATATTTTTCAAAAAATTGAATTTGGTCTTGAATTCTTTTTATGACCATATTCATCATTCTTTTATTTAATGCAGAAGAGTTTTTAATATAGATTTCATACTCTTCAACAGTAAATTGACCAATGATCATTCCCTTTAAAGAGTTTCTGAACTTAACATCTTTTTGAATGGAATTAGCAATGTATACCATGCGTTTTTCAAGCTTTAGTTCATAAAAACTATTCTTCATTTTATGAATATAATTCTGGTAAGATGCTAGAAGTAAATCGTTTTGAAGTTTTATAATTGGGCGTAATGTCTGGTTTTGAAACCTTTCATCATCACTCATGTTGGGCAATATTTTGGCAGAGGCAATTAAAGGGCGAATAGATTGCAATTTCTGTGTCCTGTCCATTATGTTTTGATTTTACTCGATAATCGAGAATTAAATACTACTTCACTTTTGTCATAGTATGATGTACTTGTTTATTCAATGACTAAAGGTTATCAATCTAAAGATACGTATTAGATAAAATAGATGTGTAAGGGGTGTAATAAGTTTTTAACCTGTTATGAACAATCATGCTAGAGACAAAAAACAGCTCATAATATTAGGGTTCTAATAATTCTGACAAGCAACAATTGTTAATATGTAAGTTATTAAATACGTAATTGTTACAATTGGTAAATCGGTCTGCTAACAAGAAGAAAGTGATAGTATTGAAAAATTTTGGGACTAACTTTGCGTTGTAAAATTTCAAATTAAAGAAGCTATGAGATTTCATACCAGAAAATTAGTTAAGCCAGGTGATTTAAACTCTAACGGTACATTGTTTGGGGGTAGATTATTGGCTTGGATCGACGAAGAGGCAGCACTATATGCTATTATTCAACTAGAAAATGGCAAAGTGGTTACCAAATATATGTCAGAAATCAATTTCATGAGCGCCGCTGTAAAAGGAGATGTAATCGAAATTGGTATCGAGGTAGTTAAATTTGGTAAAACCTCTTTAACCTTAAATTGTGAGGTACGTAATAAAATGAACCACGAAACCATTGTTACGGTCGATAATATAATTATGGTGAATCTTGGTGAAAACGGTAAGCCTGCGCCACATGGCAAAACTAAGATAGAATTCGTAAAAGATCGCCTAGCGGCAATGGGTGAAGTAGATTAACTTTCACCCATTGTTTTTGCAATAGCTTGTACCTCATCAAGTACGCGCATTAGGTTACCGCCCCATAATTTTGCTATATCTTCTTCAGAGTATCCTCTTTCTACCAGTTCTAGGGTTACGTTAAAGGTTTCAGAGGCATCGCTCCAACCTTCAATACCACCACCGCCATCAAAATCAGAACTTATACCAACATAATCAATACCCATTAATTTTACCATGTAGTCTATGTGATCTACAAAATCACCCACGTTTACCGCTTCAGGTGCATCGGTTTTAGTAGCTGCTAAATCCTTTCCTATTTTTAGAACCTTTGGGTAATTATCCATAAAGTCTTCTTTTTCCGAATCAGATAAACTTGAGAATTGAGAACGTTCATACCACTTAATATCTAAAGAATCCGCTACTTTTTGATATATCGATTTCATGTATGCAGCTCTAGCTTCATGTTTTTCTGTATTTAAATAAGAACTGAAGGCTACAGTCTGTACAACTCCGCCATTCTCTTTCATCAATAATAACTGCTCGTCATCTAAATTTCTGCTATGATCACATAATGCTCTAGCTGATGAGTGAGAAGCTATAATCGGTGCTTTTGATAATGCTATCATTTGCTTCATGGCTTCTTTAGATGGGTGGGAAACATCTATCATAATACCCAATTTATTCATTTCCACTACTGCTTGCTTGCCAAGATCGCTTAAACCATTGTGTAACCAAATGTCGTCTGCCTCACCGGTATTTGAATCTGAAAATTGACTATGACCATTGTGTGCCAAAGAAATGTAGCGTGCACCTAGATCATGGTAGGTTTTAAACTGAGACATGTCGGTACCAATAGGGTAGGCGTTTTCAACACCAATCATGGCTGCTTTTTTTCCAGACTCCACAATTCGGGTAACGTCTGCACAAGTTAAAGCCAATTCAATATCATTTGGGGCTATTTCTTCGCATAATTTGTGTATTGCATCAAATTTGGACATCGCATTTTCTTTTGCCTTGGCATAGCCTTCATCTGTAAGTGTATCTTGACCTGTATAAACGATCAACCAAGTAACATCTAAACCGCCTTCTTTCATCTTTGGTAAGTTCACTTGCGAATCTAGCTTCTGACTGTAATTTACACTGTCTGTGAAGTTTTTTACATTGATGTCGTTATGGGTATCTATTGTGATAATATCATCATGAATTCGATGGGCCTTTTCTAATGGGTTTTCTTCTATTTTCTCTTTTTTTTCTCCGCAGGAAATAATGGCTGTAAAACACAAAAGATAGATAAGTTGTCTCATATAGTAAGTTTAGACCTACAATTTAAGCGTATTCACAACAAATAACCACCCTTTGAGAACTTTTTATTGTTCACACAAGAGTATTGGTCCATTTTTAGGTAATTATAAATAACAAGCCACTTAAACTAAAGAATATCTATTTATGGCAATTTCAAAATCTAAGGATTTACTTAGTCAATTATCTCAACTAGAAAGAACGGTTGGTGAATACTCTTTTGAGGATTTAAATGCTCATGAAGCCAAAGCGCTTAAAGACTCTTTTAATTCATTCCGGTCTAGTTTAGAAAAGCATATTTATACTCCTAATTTGGGTGAAATCTTACCTGAGAGAACAGAAAATAATGTCATAAATAAAAAAGAGGTTTCAGAAAAGCAGTTTATAGCTCATGTTAGTCATGAAATACGCACACCATTAAATAGTATTATAGGTTTTGCAAATCTTTTAAAAGATGAGAAACTTACCCAAGGGCAACACAAAAAAGTAGATGCCATACAGTTTGCATCGAATACACTTTTGAAACTTATCAATGAAGTTTTAGAATATTCGAAAATTTCTTCTGGTAACAATAATTTCGAGACCGTTGATTTCAATTTACATAGCTTACTTAAAGATGTTATGTTTTTATGCGAGACCTTAATATTGGATCGTAAAATTGAATTGTTATTGGATATAGATGAAGATGTTCCTAAAATTGTTAAAGGTGACCCTTCTAAATTATCTCAAATTTTGCTGAATCTTTTAGGCAATTCCGTCAAATTTGTTGAAAAAGGATATATAAAATTAGAAGTCTTTACTAAAAAAAGAAAGGGTAATGATTTTCTTATAGAATTTTCTGTTGCAGATACCGGAATCGGTATTTCTGAAGAAAAAATAGAAACAATTTTTAATGGATATGCCCAAGCTGAAAACGATACTTCAAAAAAATATGGAGGTACCGGTCTAGGGTTGACTATTACAAAAGAAATCATAGATAAACTTGGTGGTGAAATTAATATAGACAGTACTGTAAACAGCGGAACTACCGTAAGTTTTGTTATGCCGTATACTTTGGGCGCCAATTCTTCATCTTACCAAAAGAGCATAAAAAAGTCTACTAGTACAAAAGACGGTAAAATATTGGCAGGTACCGAAATATTAGTGTTTGAAGATAACAAAATGAACGAACATTTAATTGTTGAGCAACTAACACAATGGGGTTGTACCGTTCATGCAGATATTGATTTGGACAAAGGCTTGTATTTACTCTCATCAAGAAAAATAGACCTGATTCTTATGGATTTAAAAATGCCCGGTCAAAATGGATTTGAGGTGTCTAAGGCTATTCGTAATCATAAAAACAATAAGGTGAGTTCTGTTCCTATCGTTGCCTTTAGTGCAGATTTTACAGAACAAGACAGTAAAGATTGTAAAGAAATAGGAATCGATGATTTCTTGTTGAAACCTTATACGTTAGACGAATTGTTGAATACCATTGTAAAAAATAAAGAGGACAAAAAAGAACATACAGATTTTTCATTAATACTACAGAAACCTATGATAGAACCAAAAGAAACTACGGTTGTTGATTTAACATATTTGTTGAAAGATTGTTTCGGAGAAGTAGATATGTTAAATGAACTGGTAAAGTTGTTCAAACTTAATGCCATTGAATTTATTGGGAATGTAAAAATCAATATAAAGACGCAAAACCTTAAGGAAATTGCTATGTCTGCCCATAAATTAAAAGCTGGTTTTGCCATGATCAAAGCAGATGGCATGCGCAATTTAATCGTTGAACTAGAAAGTTGTTGTAAAACCAACCAACCGGAAAAAGTGAAAGATTTATATGAAATATTTCTAAAAGATTATCCTCTGTTAGAAGATAATTTAAACAAGAATTTAGAATTAATGAACAAAAAATAATATGGGTAATCGTGTACTATTGGCAGATGATGACCAACTTTTGGCCTCGCTATTGAATTTTAGGCTTAAAAAAGGAGGGTACCAAGTACATCATTCATCCAACGGAAAAGAAGTAAAGGAGTATTTGCAAAATGAAATGCCCGATATCATCGTAAGTGATATTATGATGCCGTATTGTTCAGGTATAGAGCTCATAGATTATGTACGAAACGAACTTAAATCAAAGACACCTATAATCATCATATCATCTGCAGGTAATGAACAGAATGTTCTAACTGCTTTTGAATTAGGTGCAAATGATTTTATTACAAAACCAGTAAGTCCAACAGAATTATTAGTACGTATTGCAAGAGAGATAAATAAGTAAATAAGATAAAATTTGTTGATTCCCCCTAATCAAATAAGAATATCGCTAATTAATGCCCCAGAATTCAATTTAGAATATCTCTGGTGGCTGACTATACTATTTTTTGTACTAGCGGTCATATACTTTATTGGAGTCTTTGTAATTAGAAACAAAATCAGTTCTAAAAATAGACGTACAAAGAATAAAAAAGTCGAATTTTCTCCAATGATCAATGAATTCTTATTCTATGATGATTCTAATACCAAAGAGGAAAAAATGAATTATTTGAATCTGAAAATTCAAATTAGGGAACTGATCAAGAATGATTTTGACAGAAAGGTATTAACAGAAGTTTTGCTTGATTTAAGAAAAGATCTTTCTGGTAATTCGCAAAAGGTATTAATTGATTTATATAAAGATTTAGGATTACATCATGACGCGTTTCAAAAATTAGGAAGTTTTAGATGGCAAGTAGTGTCTAGAGGAATTCAGCAATTGACTACCATGGAGGTAGAAGATGCATATGGATTGGTTATAAAATTTATAAACCACAGACAAAGTACTATTCGTAAACAGGCAGAAATTGCGGTGGTAAATCTTAAAGAAGAGGGAATTAAATATTTTCTCGATAATACCAGGTACAAAATTGCAGAATGGCAACAACTGAAATTGTTGGATGTGTTAAGGCATAAACCAAATTATACACCTCCACAATTTGGTCTTTGGTTGACTTCAGATAATACCCATGTAGTGTTATTCGCTTTACGATTAATAAAATATTTTAAGCAAAACGATGCGGAACAGTCTATAATTACTTTGCTAAAACATAAAAAGAGAGATATACAGGCCGAGGCTATTCAATGCATTATAGATTTTCATTTTACAAACGCCATTCTTACCTTAAAACTAGTATACAAAAAGGCAAGCCATGATATTAAGTTGTCGATTTTAGATGCAATTGGTGAATTGGGTACTATTGCCGAAGTTCCTTTTTTAGAGAATTTGCAGCTTACCGAACGTAAATTTCATATTAAAAATAAGGTTATATCAACGCTAAATAAAATTGACCCAGAAAGAATTTTGCCAACCAAGAACATAGAAACATCTGAGTTTTACAATGTTGATTTTGATGAAAACGATCAACCATTGGTAAATGAATTTGCCGAAGATGATGAAGAAACATATGTACAAAATATTACCGATGAAATTGCTACAGAAGTAGAAATAGATTCTGAAACTTTAGAAGAAATTGATGAACCGATAACTACAGTTGATCATCTAATTACTGATAATCAAACTGAAATTATAAATGAAGATGTACTTGTTGACGAAACTTTAACTGCAGAGACCGATTTTACCAATGTAGCTTTAGATGATGCATTGCCGCAAAAAGAAACTAATGTGGTAAGTTCAATAGCTGGTCTTGATTTAAGTTTTTTACCTCATATCGAGAACGAAAAAACTATGGAAGAGGTTGTTGAGAACTCTTTAGATAACAATAATTCCAAAGCAGAAATTTCAAGTGAAGATGACGTGGAACAAAGCGTAGAAGATGAAGAATTTTCATTTCATTTTCTGCCTGTAGTGGTAGATGAAATTTCAACAAAAAATGAAATTCCAACATTTGAAGAAGACGATTTTGAACCTTTGTTTTTATTGAACGAAACAGCTGTTTTAGATGAAGGCAAAGAGAATGAAATGGAGAATAGTAATGAGGATTCTAAATCAATCATGGCTGAAATCGACTGGTCTTCAGTTAATAATGCTGCAAATGACGATAATGAAATTGTAGTTACCGATGCCAATGCAATAGAAGAAATGATTTCATTTAAAAACAATGATATTTCTTTCTCACCAAACTTTATAAGTCAAAAAGAGCTTGATGCTATGGTGCTTTTAGAGAATATACATGAAATGGGTGATAGTCGAGAACTGGAATTACTTCATGATATCATAGCAGAAAATAGTTCTGAAATAGTAACTGAAAGGGCAAATCAAATAATTCAAAAATTCTCTTATCAGTCACTTAGGCCTAGCGAGCTTTTTTCAGATGAGAAAGGTTTTGGCGACAGTGTGTTCACCGATATTTATCATCGTGCAGATTATGAAACAAAACTAATGTTGCTAGATGAAATAATGAACGTGGGTACAACAAAAGAAATTCAGTTGTTAGAAAACATCATAGAATCTGAATCTAATGAACTTGTTGATAAAGCTACCGAAGTTCTTTCATTTATAAAGTCTAACTCCAATAAAAAAATACCTGAAACTGTCTTAGAGCAAGATTCTATTTTCAGTGTGGATTTTGAACTCGACTTAAATGAAGCTGCAAAGCAAAATAGTTTAGATAGTAATGAAAATGGCTCTACGCTGTTCGATCAACTATGTAATATGTCCAACTCTTTATACAATAAGTTAAATGGATAGTGAGCTATTTGGTGTAGTACTTGAATACATCAACTTTGTATTCTTTGTATTTACCGTAATTCTGTTTGTTCTTTTTTCTCTAATGGCATATTTCTCCACAAGAAATTCAATTCATTATAGAAAAAAAAACAGCTTTACCGATGTATCTAAAATAATGGCATCTCCGCTAGCTCCAACAATTACTATTATTGCGCCTGCCTATAATGAAGGGTTGACCATTGTAGAAAATATACGATCTCTGCTATCGCTGCAATATGTCAATTATGATGTTATGGTGGTCAATGACGGTAGTAAAGATGATACATTACAGAAATTGATAGATTCTTATGATCTAGAGAAGATAGATGTTGAAATGGATCCAGACTGGAAATCTAAACCTGTTCGTGGTATTTATAAATCAAAAAATAGGGCTTTTGAAAAACTTACGGTAATAGATAAAATGAATGGTGGTAAATCTGATGCCCTCAATGCCGGTGTTTCTCTTTCTACTAGTAAGTATGTGGGGTGCATAGATGTAGATTGTCTTTTGCAACCAGATGCTTTGTTACATGTGGTCAAGTCATTTTTTCAACGTTCCAAAAAAAGGGTTATTGCCGTTGGTGGTGTTATTAGAGTGGCTAATTCTTGCGTAATTCAAGGGGGACAATTAGAAGAGATAAAACTACCTTCTAACTGGTTGGCTAGATTTCAACTGTTAGAATATACCCGTTCTTTTATTCTAGGTAGAATGGCTTGGGGTAGAATTGATAGTTTGCTTATAATCTCTGGAGCATTCGGTTTTTTTGAACGTGAAATCGCATTGGCCGTTGGTGGGTATGATACCGACACCGTTGGCGAAGACATGGAGATCGTTTTTAAAATGCGCCGTTACATGCATGATAGAAAAGAACCGTATACCATTGAATATATACCTGATCCGTTATGCTGGACAGAGGTCCCCGAAGATCTTAAGATACTTGTAAACCAAAGAGATCGTTGGGCTCGTGGAAATCTAGAGACATTGTTCAAGCACAAAGACATGCTGTTCAATTCAAAGTACGGTAGATTGGGTTTATTAAGCTACCCTTATTGGTTTTTCTATGAATGGCTTTCACCTTTGTTGGAGTTCTTTGGTTTTTTTACCATTATTCTCTTTGCCTACTTGGGTATATTGAATTGGGAATTTTTTCTCATGATCACCTTATCCATTTTCTTGTTTTCCATTATGATTTCTTTCTATGCCATTCTATGGGATGTCTACTCATACAATCAGTACAGAAAAACGAAAGATATATTAATTCTTATGGGACTAGCGATCTTAGAACCTTTCATATTTCACCCGATCGTAGTGTATGCTGCAGTAAGGGGCAACTACAAAAAACTATTTAAAATAAAATCTGGCTGGGGTTCTCAAGTTAGAAAAGGTTTTGCAAAAGCAACATAAAAGTAATGAATACAAGTAGTATAGATAGATATTCTTTAAAGCAGTATACACGGCTTATGATATCCTTTTTTGGATGTTTGCTGGTATTGACGCTTTTTCAATATTGTGTACTGTACTATAAGGGAGTCATAGATTCTATTTTCTCTGTTAGCTTGTTAAAAGCTATTGTACACCAAATAGGATTTACTGCGTTAATGGGTATTATTATGGTATTCCCTTTTAATTTTTGGGAAAACTTACGTTCTAAATATGGCTTTAATCTTGTTTTCGGACTATTGGGCCTGGTGTTGATTTTTGAAGCTGTTCTTACTGCTTATTTCTGTACTACTTTAGTGCCTTTAGGGTCAGATATCATTGGGTATAGTTATGAAGATATGAAAATCACCATAGCTAATTCAGGTGGTATCATGATTTCGGTTTACTTGCTATTTGCTTCGATTTCTTTGATAAGTCTCTTTTTAGTACTGTATAGAATTACTTCCAAATTCTATCACAGAATTAGCAAAATGTATCCGTTTACCATTGTACTCTTTAGTCTTTTTGTGGCTTCTTTATTTACAGATGGCAAACCAATCAACCAGAACAAAGTACAGTATTTGGCTGTTAATGTTTATAGTACCAGTACTGAAGATAATTCATATACCTCTGCTGAAGAATATCCTTTGGTTCAAGATCCTACTATTGAGAATGTATTGGGAGATTATTTTGAGTTAAAAGAAGAAAAACCCAATATCGTCTTTGTAATGGTTGAAGGTCTGGGCAGGGATTTTGTGGGTGAAGGTGCCGAGTTTGGTGGTTTTACGCCTTACTTAGATTCCCTTACGACGAAGTCTTTATACTGGGAAAATTTCCTGAGCAATACGGGTAGAACTTTTGGTGTTTTACCGTCTCTTTTAGGTTCATTGCCATTTGGTAAAAGCGGGTTTATGGAACTTGAAAAATACCCTAACAAACTTACGTTGTTCAGTGTTTTAAAAAACAATGGTTACCATACTTCGTTTTATCAGGGAACCAATAGCTCTTTTGATAAAGTGGATCGCTTTCTACGAAGTGAGAATTTAGATTTTGTTTTAGATAAATCAGGTTTTGGAAATAAATATGAAAAGCAGGCAGAAGATGCTGCAGGTTCGTCATGGGGTTATCCGGATAAGGAATTATTCAAAAAAAGTCTGAGTTTAGAAAGAAGCGGTGATCAGCCTAGATTAGAGGTATACATGACCATTAGTACACACGAACCTTTTATTCCGCCTAATCAAAATTTCTTTGAAAAAAAGGTAAAGGATATTTTGGCTAATGGTGATTTTGATTCTAGAGTAGAGAAAATCGTTAAAAAGAACGATAATGTTTTTGCAACTTTATTGTATACAGATGATGCTATAAAATGGTTTATGGAGTCTTATAAATCGCAACCTAATTATGAGAATACCATTTTCATATTTACGGGCGATCATAGACTTATACCTATACCGCAACGCAATAATATGAGTCGTTTTCATGTGCCATTGATCATGTATAGTCCGATGCTGAAAACAACCCGTAAAATGAGTTCTGTTTCTTCACATTTCGACGTAACCCCTTCTATATTGGCATTGCTCTCAAATTCATACGAATTAAAAATGCCCAAAAAAGTTGCTTGGATGGGCGGCGCGATAGATATGGAAACCGCATTTAGGTCAACCAAGAACATTCCCTTAATGCGTAACAAAAATGAGTTAAAAGAGTATATAAGTAAAGAAAAATTATATACCGATGGCGATATTATGGAACTTGATGAAGATATGGATATCAGTTCTACGTTTGGTGGTAGTTCGGTAGAAAAAACATTGGAAAGATTTAAATCAGTAAATCATTACGTTACTACAGAAAATAAGATAATTCCAGATAGTTTAACCATTTTCTCTGTACAAAAAGAAAAATTTACACCGGCAGAAATTACGTATATCAATAGTATTTATGATGGTAGTAATTTTGACCGTTCTTTTTTCAAGGCGCAAGACTTGGCTTTCGATAGAAAATGGGATGAGGCATTATTACTATGCCGTTACATTCTTTCAGAGTCTCCTAGTCATATCGATACTAAGATTTTAATGGGCAGATTGCAAATTTGGAAGGGTAATTACCAAGAGTCGGTTAAGATCTTAAAAGAGTGTATTGCCATGAACCCTAATTATATAGATTCTTATGCTGCACTTTTTGATGTCTATTTCTGGTACGATAAATATGAGGAGGGACTTGCCTTAGTAGATATTGTTCAAGAGAACAGTGCTAGTGCCAATGAGATTTATAGTAAAATTTCAAGAGCAAAGAACGTGGCCAGAAAAGCGGGAATTAATATTCATAAAAACACAAATAAAGAGACTGAAAATACGTTAGCATATGTAGAGTAATGAAAAAACGAAGTCTACATATCATACTATTAATGGTGTTATCCTTTGTGCATAGGGTCTATGGTCAGGGTGCACAAAATGCTATGCCTTCATTTGAAACCGCATATGCCTTGGCGTATGAAGGTAAGACCAACACTGCCCATAACATGCTTTACAAGCTAGTAAACACTCAAGAATCTAAAGAAGAGGCTTCATTATTGTGGGCCAGTACATTAAGTTGGAGAGGTGATTATGACTTGGCAAGATCTGAATTCAATAGTATTCTATCAGAAAATAAAGCGAATAGAGATGCTTGGATTTCAGCGGTTAAAAACGAATTATATGCCAAGAACTACCCAACGGCCTTAGGTCTTGCCAATAAAGCTTTGATTCATATTTCCAATGACCATGAACTATCCAGGTTGCAGGTAGTTGCTACAAATGGGGTAAGTGGTACCGCATATGATGATAATGGTTGGTACAATGTAGAAAGTTCTGTTAGTAAGAAGTTTATACGTACTAATAATAATACCGCAGCTTCGAAAGATGCGAAGAGGGGAGAACTAGAAAACGTTCATAAAACCCCGCTAACCGAAGAGAAGCACAAAAATACAGTAATGGTTAATAGTGCGCTTACGTTTTTTGACAAACGTTTTGACCCCATTACAACTTCAAGCATTTCTTTTAAACGACAGACTCCTTTAGGGGCTATCATACCTAGAATTAATAATAGTAACAGGGTAGGTAAGAACGGTATACAGCTAGATTTAGATTTGTATCCTAAAATAACAAAAGGGGTTTATGCTTATGTGAATTACGGGTATTCAGAATCTGACCTATATCCAAACCATAAGGTTGGTGGAGATTTGTATTACAATCATAAAAGCGGTATTGAATTTTCTGCGGGTGGACGATTTATCAACTTTGCGACAAAAGACGTTAAATCCATTACCAACTCCTTAGGGTATTATACGGGTAACTACTATTTCTCTTTACGCTCTTTTATTACGCCTGAGTCTAATAACTTGACCAACGTGTCCGGTAACCTGTTAGTGCGCAAGTATCTAAAAGATGCCAAAAATTATTTGGGTTTAAATGTAGGTTATGGATTTTCACCAGAGCTAAGGCAATTTACATCAGGTGATCAATTATTGGCAGAAACATTATTATATATCGAATCGCAACGATTGAGTTTTGAATACCAGTTTACAAGTAAGAATAATCTAAGTGCTTACAGAACTAATGTGGGTGTTTTGCGACAAGAGCAATCTTTTGATCCTGGTAGTTATTTCTATTCCATATCCGCAGGTTTAACGTATGAGTTTAATTTTTAGACAGCATAGCGGTAATCCATTTATCGGCATACATTCCGTACACTAATCCCAATTCGTTGTCGTATACATATTGCTCGTCTTTACCGATATCAAAGTTTACGTTAAAGACATATACTTTAATTCCAGCATCTCTTAATTGTAGCATCAGTTTCTTTTGACTGGATATGATTCTTCTAGATACCGCTGCATATTTTACATTATTTACCTTTAAAAAGTTTACTTTATCTCCTTTTATCGCTAATAACGGTTCTTGAGAAATCATGGTGTGTATGCCTTGCTCAGATGCTTTTTCTACCGCCATAACACTGAATAGTTCCATAACTAGACGGTCTTTATCAACAAAGGCATTGGCAAATGCTACAGGATCGTTTACTTTATCGGTAATCAATGTAGCATCTGGGTGATTTTTAAACCAGGAATTGATACCATCCATATCTAAAGTAGTATAATCGCCATATATTTTTTGCTTCATGAATTGAGCGTGTGTAGGTGGTAAGCTTCCTGTATAATCAGTGAAACGTGCCCACATATTCCAGTCATGTGCCGCTACTAATTTGCCGTCTGAAGTTTCTATAATGTCCAATTCAAAATTGCGGAATCCCTTTTTATAATTTTCATCTAAAGCATGTTTAGAATTGGTAGACTTTACGCCATTGATTTCACCGCCGGCATGGGCTATGTATCTATCTATACTAGATTCAAATTCATAAACTTCTTTGGGAAAGTAAATTACCTTGTTATCAATAGTCTTATCGATTGTTATTGTTTCTGTAATGTAATTATCATGAATCTGCTCGGTAATGGCTCCGTCCATATTGTGCATAATATAGGCTTGCCTTCCTTTAAGGTTAGCTAATTGTATAAGCCCCAATGTATTTAGAAGCTTTGCATAAGCCGTTAATTGTGCAGCTGCCGAATCGTGTGCCAATATGGCGAATACCGCTTTATCGTTAATCATTCTAGAAAGTACGTCAATAAACGCCTTTACATCTTCTTTGCTGCCATACGTGTCAAAAGTCTTGAACTCAAACTTATTATTGGGTTGCAAATGAACAATCGTTAACCCGCGTTCTATGGCTTCGGTCTGTTGGGCATAGGTAAAGGTGCTGCGCTCATGTGTATTAAAACTATGGCTGTTCAATTCTAAAGTTGCATCTTCTAAATTTGCCACTGAAGAAGTTGGGGTAGTTTCAATTGCATGTATAGGGTGAATAATAAAAAGGAATGTAATGAGTAAAACCAGTTTACAGCTTTTTAGAATAGAAGAGCATCTTTTCATTTGTGTGTTGTTATAAGTCGTTTTCAAGTTTAAGAATGGGTGCCAATAATACCTACTTTAAAAACGTATATATATATAAGGTATTGTAAAGAAGGAATTCTATGTGTTATATTACTTCCTTGTGATTTTAAATTTAAGATGAGATAAAAGTATTTTAACTTTAATTTAAAGAATATTTTAAATTTTTTTATAAAGATTAAGATCGTAACTGATTAAAAATGAGACGTTTTTAAAGATAATATCGATTAAATACCATTTAATCGGTTGTAACGCACCTCTGTAAACACCTATAAAACCTAATGTTTACAACATTTTTAACCTAAACAACACCTTTTTGTATGTTTTACAACAGTTTTAATTTGGTTCACCACATTTTGTTGTGACAATCTTAACATCGGTATATATTTACTTCAAGATATAATTACCCAAATCAAGATTAACTTTTAAACCTGCATTATGCTTTACGACACTTACGGAGAAGAATATTTAGTTTTTCTTCAAGATTTAAACGAAATTCTTAGTATCAACGAATTAGCTGAGTTGGACTATATGTAATCAACCCAAATACAAACCTATAAAAACAATCTCATGGCACATCAAAATCAAGATTTCTCATCGTATCAAAATTTTATTCAGGATTTGAATAGTATCCTTGTCAACTTTAATATTAACAAGTTAACTTATTCTTAGTGTTCCACAACATTAGATAAAAAGAAAGCGCCCGTAAAAACGGGCGCTTTCTTTTTTTTAAACAGTATATAAATGTTTAGCCTAAATACGTTTTAAGCAGCTTACTTCTAGAAGCATGACGTAATTTACGTATTGCTTTTTCACGAATTTGTCTAACACGCTCTCTTGTTAAATCGAACGTTTGACCAATTTCTGCTAAAGTCATTGATTGTTGATCACCAATACCATAATAAAGCTTAACAACATCTGCCTCTCTTGGAGATAAGGTATCCAAAGCTCTATTAATTTCAGTATTTAATGATTGCTGTAATAAAATATTATCAGGTCTTGGAGACTCACCTGAACGTAAAACGTCATATAGGTTAGAATCTTCACCTTCACGTAATGGTGCATCCATGGATACATGTCTACCTGAATTCTTAAGTGATTGCTTCACTTCAGAAACCGTCATTTCCAATTCTTTTGCAATTTCTTCTGGAGAAGGCGGGCGTTCGTGAGCCTGCTCTAAGTAAGAAAATGTCTTTTTGATCTTATTGATCGAACCAATTTTGTTCAATGGTAAACGAACAACTCTAGATTGTTCTGCTAAAGCTTGTAGTATAGATTGTCTGATCCACCAAACGGCATAGGATATAAACTTAAATCCTCTAGTTTCATCAAATCTTTTTGCTGCTTTAACTAAGCCTAAATTTCCTTCATTAATTAAATCCGGTAATTTTAGACCTTGATTTTGGTACTGCTTTGCTACGGAAACTACGAACCTTAAATTCGCTGTTGTTAATTTTTCCAAAGCTGCTTGACTACCTTCTCGAATCTTCTGCGCTAATTCTACCTCTTCATTCGCTGTAATCAAATCAATTTTACTGATATCTTGCAAGTATTTATCTAGGGATTTCGATTCACGATTCGTTACCTGCTTGATAATCTTTAGTTGCCTCATATGTTTGTTTCGAATTTAGAAGTTGTACAAGTTTACAGTATAGTGCAATTAATTCAATTTTCCTAATGAATTTGACTATACTTCTACAGCATTTATTAGCTTTAACAAAGATTTAAGCTTTTAGGTAGTTGTTTTTCTAAAGCTTATTTTTGAATATAGACACTAGATTTTTATGAGTAAAAGGGCATTGAAAACGTATATATCCAAGCTACCCAAAAAGGCGCTTGAAGAGCAAATTCTAGAGCTGTACGAAAAATTTCCGGCCGTAAAAACCTATTATGATTTTGCTTTCAACCCCAAAGAAGATAAGTTGGTACAAGATGCCAAGGCAAAAATATCAAACGAATATTTTCCGCTAAAGCGCAGAAGACCAAAAGCCAGGCGTTCCGTAGCACAAAAATTTATTAAGCATTTTATAAAGTTAGGGGTAGACCCTCATTTAATCGCTGATGTAATGTGCTATAATCTAGAAATCGCACAGACCTTTTCTATGGAGAAGAATGTGCCAGACTCCTTCTACAGAAGTATGCTCAATTCATTTAATGAGGTAATTCAGTTTACTACCGTTCAAGGAATTTTTCCGGAATTTAGAGCGCGTATCCTAAAAATATACACAGAAACCCAGAATCAAAAATGGCTTTTTGAAGACGAATTTTCAAAAGCTTTGGATATTATAGATTAGCTTATGGCAATAGTAGTAATAAGACAAGATGATAGAATAGACCTTTGGAAAAATGCCTTACAGAATGCTGATACGGCTGTAAAAGTATACAGCTATCTTGAAGATCACCCAAAAGAGGAAATCTCCATGGCGGTTATCTGGAAACACCCAAAGGGATCATTGGCCGATTATCCTAATCTAAAATGTATTGCTTCCGCAGGTGCTGGTGTAGATTATATCTTCGAAGATGATACACGCCCTAAGAACATACCTATTACACGTATTGTCGACCCGTACCTTGCTAGTGATATGTCTGAACATGTGCTGGCGGTTATTCTAGCACATCTAAAGAATTTAAATCAATATAAGTTAGATCAAGTATCTCATGTTTGGAAACCTAAACAGTACATGCGCATTAAAGATGTTACCATCGGTATTTTAGGTCTTGGTGAATTGGGCGCGCTTACTGCAAGTGATCTTTCTTCATATAATTTTAATGTACGAGGTTGGAGTAGGAGTAAAAAAGATATTGAAGGCGTACAAACTTTTGCCGGGGTAGCCGAACAGAAAAAATTTTTAAATGCTACTGATATATTGGTCTGCCTATTACCATTGACTCCTGCAACTGAGGGTATTCTAAATAAAGAACTTCTTTCTCAGCTGCCTAAGAATGCATTTGTTATTAATGTTGCCCGTGGCGGTCATATGGTTGATGATGATTTAATTACCTTGCTAGATAGCGGACATTTATCGGGTGCTTGCCTAGATGTGTATCATACGGAACCTTTACCTAAAAGCCATCCATTTTGGAATTATAAAAAGGTGCACATGACTCCGCATTACGCTAGTGTTTCAGATACCAGTTCTGTGATTCCGCAAATCATTGAAAATTACAAAAGGTTAAGTTCTGGAGAAAAATTGCAAAATTTAGTAGATTCTGACAAGGGATACTAAAATTGTTTTTTCAAGTTTTTTATTTCCTAGACCCATAAAAATCATATAATTTTATAAGGTTTTTGCATTATTAACATAAATAAACGCCTACAAACCTTTTGAAGCTACAAAACGAGACCACTGAAAAAACCCTGTACGATTATCAAGAGGAGGATCTACATTCTATATTCAAATATTTAGAAGAGAACGGCGATAATTCTAACCTGTTATACCAACTACCTACCGGTGGTGGTAAAACCGTGGTGTTCTCTGAAATTGCCAAACGCTATATCGCAAAGACCAATAAAAAGGTCATTGTACTTACGCACCGTATAGAACTAAGCCAGCAGACTTCTAGAATGCTGAACGGTTTTGGAGTAAAGAACAAAATTATAAATAGCGAGGTAAAAGAGTGGCAAGACCAAGACGAGTTCATGTGTTTTGTTGCCATGGTAGAAACACTGAACAATAGATTACAAGAAGAGAAGGTTGAAATTAATAATATAGGTCTTGTTATTATTGATGAGGCACATTACAATTCTTTCCGTAAACTTTTTAAGTTTTTTGAGAACTCTGTAATCCTTGGGGTAACGGCAACACCGTTAAGCTCCAATATTAAGCTACCTATGAAAGACAACTATAAAAAGTTGATTGTGGGGGAGTCTATAGAATCCTTGATTCAGAAAAAGTTCTTGGCTAAGGCAAACATGTATAATTATGATGTTAGCCTACAAACCTTAAAACTGGGTATTAGTGGTGATTATACGGTAAAGTCTTCTGATGAGCTTTACGGTAACCACAGTATGCTCAACAAGTTGGTTTCTGCGTATAATGAAATTGCAAAAGGTACCAAGACCTTGATTTTTAATAATGGTATAAATACGTCCAGATACGTTTGTGAAACCTTTAGAAAAGCGGGTTATAATATTCGTCACTTAGATAATAAGAATAATGCCGCAGAGCGAAAAGAGATTCTTAAATGGTTTAAAGAAACCCCCGATGCTATTTTAACTTCGGTAAGTATTTTAACAACGGGTTTTGATGAACCTAGCGTAGAAACAATTATTCTAAATAGAGCTACTCGTTCCCTTACCCTGTATTTTCAAATGATCGGTCGTGGTTCTAGATACCTGCCTCAAAAGCAAGAATTCAATGTTATTGATATGGGTAACAATGTCGCCCGTTTCGGACTATGGAATGCAGGTATCGATTGGCAAGAGATTTTCCATTTTCCAGATTTTTATTTGGAGAATATTAAGAACGATGAAGAGATAGAACGAGAGTTTGTCTATGAAATGCCGGCAGATCTACGTGCTGAATTTGCGAATTCTACCGATATCGATTTTGACATTAAAGCGGAATACAAGAAAAGTTTCGCCAATGGAGAAAAATCAAAATTGGTACTGGAAAAAAGTATAGAGCAGCATGCAAAAATTTGTGTAGAGAATTCTGAAGATGTTTTTGATGCGCGTATTCTTGCCAAGAAACTGAAGGAAGAAATAAAATATCGTGTACGTCAATATTCGTATTGTATTATGAACAATACCAAGAACTATAAAGAATGGTTGGAAGAAGATTATGAACGAAAATTACGTTCTAAGATCTCTAAGCTGTTCGCTGCAAAAATGTAGGTTTTCGCAGTAGTTGCAGATTATGATTTAGGATCGATGTAATTATTGATTCTATAATCTACCGATAGCTATTTTATAGGATGTTGAAAAATGTACTACGCATTATCAATATTCAAAGAAGTTGGTTAAATTCAAGAGCTTGAACAACTACAGCTCTCAACGAATGAAAAACCACTTACTTTATCTTACCCTTGTTTTAACCATTATATTTTACGGCATTACCGGATATCATTTTCTCACGGGTTGGCATCCTATTATAATGATGTGTATTGCCATTTGTATTGGTTTGCTCATTAATTTAATCATCTACGGACTCTTTATTCTTATCGGGAAGGGTTTGCAAGGTATTCCTTTAAAATCTACAACGGCCGTACTTAGTACCATTGGTGTTTTAATTATTTTAAAATATATTGGTTTTGGCTGGCCAACGGTATTTTATAGTGCTATCATAGCATTGGGTATTGCATTTTGCATTGCCCTATACGCGTATCAACTAAAACGTAATTTATTTTCAAGCCTTTTCTTGCTTATCGTTTTTATTGGTGTGGGCTATATATTCTACGCGTTGTCAAATAGTGGTTCTGACCCTTATGAGAAGGAAACACCTCTTGCTTTTGCAGATCAAAGTGGGGCATTACTCCCAGAAGTATCGTTTACAAATCCGGCTGCTGTAGGTTCTTATGCCGTGAAAACATTTACCTATGGTAGTGGTACAGATAAGCAACGTGAAGAATTTTCAGCGGGTATCACTTTTAAAACCAATACTGTTGATGGCAAATGGTTAATACCGGATTGGGAAGGTAAAAAGAAAAAATGGCGCGAACGGTATTGGGGTTTCGGCGCGGAAAACTTTCCTTTAAATGGTAGGGTGTACATGCCCGAAGGTGACGGACCATTTCCATTGACCCTAATTGTGCACGGTAATCATAGTATGATCGATTACTCTGATGATGGTTATGGCTATCTGGGAAATCTGTTGGCCAGTAGGGGAATTATAGCAGTGTCGGTAGATGAGAATTTTTTAAACGGACATTGGTCGGGTGATTTTAAGGGTAAAGAAATGCCCGCTCGTGCCTGGTTATTGCTAAAGCATTTAGAGCAGTGGAGAAATTGGAACGGCGAAGATGGTCATGAGCTTTCTCAAAAAGTAGATATGGACAATATTATGCTCGTTGGTCATTCACGTGGTGGAGAAGCGGTTTCCATTGCTGCGGCGTATAATCCGTTACCTTATTTTCCTGATCAGGCGAAAGAGAAATTCGATTTCAATTTTAATATTAAGGGGGTAGTAGCATTGGCACCTACAGATTATAGATATGATCGTAAAATAGTATTGAAAGATATAAATTTCTTGAGTATACAGGGTTCTTATGATGCCGATGAAGTAAGCTTCTGGGGAATGCGACCTTACCGACGTTTGAAATTTACCGACAGTATTTCAAGATTTAAATCAGGAGTATACATTCACCATGCCAATCACGGGCAGTTTAATTCCACTTGGGGCAATTCAGATTTTGGTGCTCCTTCAAAGTGGTTGTTAAATCTAGAACCATTGCTAAAAGAAGCCGAACAGCAAGAAGCCGCGAAGGTATTCATCAGTGCTTTTGCCGAAGCTACTTTAAAAGAAAATCAAGTATATCGCTCTATATTCAAGAATGTAGCTACGGCAAAAGAATGGTTGCCTGTTGAACATTATTTGACTTCTTTTGAGTCATCTGATTTTCATACTATAGCCGATTTTGAAGAAGATATTGATATTACCACGGCAATAGATTCCACAAAAATACAAGCGACCAACATTGCCTTATGGAAAGAACAAAACCTACCTACGCGCGATGATGGTAGTCAAGAAAACAACGCGGTTATCTTAGGATGGGATGATGAAAACGCAACGAATTCTTCGGATAAGGGAATGTATGAACTAACGCTTTCTGCGGATGATTCTATTCCGTTTTCAACAAACTCTAGCTTACAATTCACCCTAGGAGCAGGAAACCACGAATGGCTTGATGTTAATTTGACCGATGCACAAAAGGAAGCCAAAAACAATGATGATAAACGGGAAGTACCCCAACTAGATTTTACGGTGCAATTAACTGACGATTCGGGACAAACCAGCGCTTTAAAAGTGAGTGAAATTAAAGGCATTATAAAACCTTTAAAAACAAGATTCACCAAATTTAAGTTCTTGGATAAAGACATGATCGGTAATGATTGGGAAGTACAGTTACAGACCTACCATTTTCCAATGCAAGCATTCTCCAATACAAATCCGGAGTTTAATGTGGAATCCATAAGGTCTATCAAGTTCATTTTTGACCAAACGGAATATGGGGTAGTGGTTCTTGATGAAATTGGTGTTTCTGGGGAGGACTAGTTGTTCGTTGTTCGTTGTTCGTTGTTCGTTGTTCGTTGTTTTGCTCTAATTGCGAGCAAAGCTCGACTATACGATTTTTTGGAACACGCCAGTTGTCATAATAACGAACTAGCAAGGGTCTTCGACTTCGCTCAGACTGCCTACTGAAACTGAGCACTGAAAACTACCTGTTAACAAACAACGAACAGATTGCCACGTCGCGAAATGCTCCTCGCAAAGACGTTTTATTCGTCATAGCGAGCGAAGCGCGGCTATCTGTTTGTTTGGAACACGCTCACTTCGGCTATGCTTAGACAGATACTGAATCTGCCACCTGTCACTGGAAACTGAAACTGCCTACTGAAACTGAGCACTGAAAACTGAAACTGCCTACTGAAACTGAGCACTGAAACTGAACACTGAACACTGCCTTCTAACATACAACGAACAGATTGCCACGTCGCGAAAAGCTCCTCGCAAAGACGTTGTAGAACTTAAAACTTGCCAACCAACAACCATTTCCCGTACTTTGTACTTAATACTTCGGACTTTGTACTCAAAAGAACATCAAAAAACCCTTCTCGTAATCGCCCTCGTATGGCCAGAGCCTGCGTCTACTGCTGCTGGGGTTCGTATGATGCAATTATTAGAGGTGTTCAAAAAGCAGGGATATGGTATTACCGTTGCATCGGCGGCTTCTAAATCAGATTATTCTGCGGATATGGAAGCTCTTGGTTTTCAAACGGCGGATATTAAAATGAACGATAGTTCTTTTGATGTTTTTGTAAAAGATCTGAATCCTGATGTGGTGTTGTTCGATCGCTTTTTGACCGAAGAACAGTTTGGGTGGCGTGTGGCGGAAAACTGCCCTAGCGCACTTCGTATGTTAGATACCGAAGATTTACATTCCCTACGTCATGTGCGTGAGCAATGCTTTAAAAAAGATATTCCGTTTACAACGGATGCTTGGTTAGCAGATGATAAAACCAAGCGAGAAATTGCCAGTATATATCGCTGTGATCTTTCTTTGATTATTTCTAGCTTTGAATTGGAATTACTGACCGATGTACTCAACATAGATAAAAGTCTATTGTTGTTACTTCCTTTTATGGTCGATGAAATCACTACTGAAACGAATTGGAAAACTTTTGAGGAAAGAACTGATTTTGTATTCATTGGTGGCGGAAAACACGCGCCCAATATTGATGCGGTCAAATGCTTAAAATCGATTATATGGCCATTAATTCGTAAACAATTACCAGAAGTTAAATTGCATATTTACGGAGCATATTTGCCGCAACAAATTCTAGAAATGCATAACCCTGCAACGGGATTCCTTGTACACGGTAGGGCAGAAGATGTTACTGAAGTCATGCAATCGGCAAAAGTATGTTTAGCTCCGCTTCGTTTTGGTGCGGGTATAAAAGGTAAACTACTTTCAGCTATGCAAAACGGTATACCCAGCGTTACCACAACGATTGGTGCCGAAGGCATGCACGGCATTCTGGACTGGAATGGCTATATAGAAAACGACCATACCGCTTTTGTTGAAGCTGCGGTTAGATTATACAACACCCAACTTACATGGCAAAATGCTCAACATCAAGGGAAAACTTTAGTGAATACCTTATATAACAAACACAGTTTAGAGCACATATTTATTGATAAAATTAATCAGCTTCAAAAAGGGCTAATGACACATAGAATTCAAAACTTTACGGGAGCTTTATTGCAACATCAAACTATGACAGCTACCAAATTCATGAGTAAGTGGATTGAGGAGAAGAATAGGGGGTAGTGCGTGAAGTTTAGTTGTTGGCTCAAATATTATTAGTTGCGTGGTCTAGCGATTAAATTTACAAATATATACCGAACTGAAAATCAGTGAAATTTTTAGAAGTAGGTTGAAACAAGTAATTACAAATAGTCATTATTGACAATAGTTTTTAATTCAGCTATTTCAATTTCTAATTTTAATTCTTCATTAATTAGAAAGTCAGTTTCTCTTAACAAATTTGGATTTTCACCAATTAATGATTGAATTTTTCCTTTTAAACGACTAAAAACTTTTTTACCATAACGATACCTTTCCTTATTCTCGTTATACATATCTAATAATTTTATTCCCGACTCCTTCTTTAATGCATATCGTTTTAATATACGGTCAATTGAATCTCTTTCAGTTTCATTTGTTGCTTCATCAATTAGGTTATCTATATCATCTATATTTAATGCTGGGTACAGACAGTTTATGTGTTGTGAATCGATAAAGTTACTTTCTATATCCACCCCTTTTGTAGTAAAAAAAGTAAAACCTTTATTTTCTACTTTTTCTTTGATTTTTTGTATTGATTCTTCGTCTAAATAATCTCTATCTCTATGAATAATTATTTTAGAATCTGAACTTAAATTTTTAATGTAATTACCAATAACCAATGCAGATCCAATTGTGTCACAACCAAAATATGATATGTATTCAGTTTCATCATTCTTGTAACCATGAATTTCAAAATATGATTTTATAAGTTCGATATTTTCGTCTTCTGATATTACATAGTTTTTTATCCCTTGCTTTTTGTTGATATCTAAAAGTTTAGCTGATAATTCATTTTTTATAAAGTCAAATGTTTCTTTGGAAGACTTATTGACTTCACCTAGTATTTTAATCTGCTCATTAATAAACAGTATGTTACCTTTTTCAGAAACACTATCTATCAAATTTTCATTGTGAGTTATAATAAAAACTTGAATATTCTCTTCATTAAGTAGCTCATTTAATAAATTAACTTGTAAGTTAGAGTGTATATGTGAATCTGGTTCATCAATTAGAATTACATTTAAACAGTTTTGTCTATTGCTAATAAATTGTAGAGTTGAAAAAATCTCTAGAATTTGTAAAAAACCACTACCCATTAGTGATATATCAACTTCTTTTGTGAATGGAGGTTTTATCGATATTTTTACATATTCATCATCAGTTAAATTATTATTTTTCCATTTAATTTGAAAGTCAGCTTCAAGAATGTTTTTTAATTTGGTTTCTAAATATTTAAACTTTTCTGTTACAATAGTATTATTTCGAGTTTTACTCTTTAAAATTTTGTTTCTTATTAATTCGTGAGATTTACCTAACGATATTTTTTTTAGAATCTGTCCATTATTATAAAATGGCTCATTTTTTACTATTTGAGAAATTGGTTTAGTTTGATATGTATAAAAAATATTGGTATAATTCAAATTCTCATGATTAAGGAAGTCTGATAATTTTTCAAAATCACTACAAGAATGTTTATAGTTTACCTTGAAATAAGAATCCTTAATGCTTTCAGGTTTTCCGATATTAAATTTAAGAGAATAATTTTCATCTCCATTCTCTAAGTTTAAACATACTGATGTTGATTTTTTATTACTAAAAAATAAATCCGAATCATTAGATATTCTTAGGAAATAAAGATTAGAAAATCCTAAATATCTGTCTTTAGTTCCTATGTAAAGTTTTTTGTTATTTCTACCTTGAATGAATAATTTTAAGCACTCTTCCCAAAGTAGTATAGCTTCAATTATTGTAGATTTACCAATATTATTTGGACCAATTATTACATTAAAACTTGAATCACAATTAATTTTGATTTTTTCATAGGTTTTAAAATCTTTTAGTTCTACTGATTTTATTCGCATTATACTTTTTCAAATTATTGACGGCGTAGAGCTAAGAGAAGTTTCAATTCCATTTAGCTACTTTATTGTTATGTTTCGGGGAGAGATGCTAAGTTCTATATTTCAATAGTTGTACGCAAGTACTTACAAAAGGAGTTATTCATAGTTATTAACGAGAAAGGTAATTGTAACGTGGTTTTTAAAGGTCGTATAAGATTAATCTTCAAAACTAAGTTTCACCAAATCCGTTAATTCTTCACCATGTATATTTTTAGCAATGACTACTCCATTACTGTCCAGAATAAAGTTAGCAGGTATGGTACGCACACGTATTTTCTTTAAAAAAGATGCATCGTCACTTTTTAAATCTGAGGCTTGTACCCAACGATCTGCTCCATCGCGAGCTGCAGCGGCTTTCCAAGCTGCTTCATCACTTTCTAGGGCATAGGCAACAATTTGTAAACCTTGGTCATGATACTCATCGTAAAGCGGTACTAGAACCTTTCGGTTCTCTATTCTGCAAGGCGCACACCAAGATGCCCATAAGTCCACAATCGTCAATTTTTCACCCAACACATCATTTAAAAGCACGGTGTCATTGGTCATCATAGGCAATTGAATATTAGGGAATTTATCCCCAATCAATACCGGTAAATTTTTCGGTTCGCTTTCTTTACACAGTTGCTGCACCCAAGGGTGATTGGGTTGTGTTTCCTTCCATTTGGTGCATTGGTTTACTAAAAACTCTGGTATGCGTTCATAATCGTTTTCGGGGCTAACCCAACGTAAGGCCATCATAGCGGGTAGTAGGTGCGGAGTGCTATTTGCAAATTCTATCAATGCTGTTTGGTATTGTAATACGGCATGTTCTTTTGCCATTAATTCATCACCTTCTTCCACATTCCATTGCTTGTTGGCAAGGTGGGTTTGGTAAGCTTCTTGTTTCATATCCCTTAAGTTCAGCAAAGCCCTATTCATCTCCGAAGGGTTAGCAATAGAAAAGCTTTTTTGAAATTCAGTAAACCTTGCAGTTATTTGTAACTGTTCTCCATTTTGCCAAACTATAGGCATATAATTGGCACTGGTATCAAGGTCATTGTTGAAATAGTTGCCGGCTTTTCCTTTGGGTTGCACGTCTAACTCATATAATGTCGGTTTTTTGGTATCAGGTAGGTTATGAAATGTGAAGCTTCCATCAGTATGTACAATGGCGGAGTCTATGATCTTCCCTAAATAAGAAGCTGCCACATGTTGTAAGTCCTCCGGTTGAATTAAGTAGATTTTGGTGTTTTCCTTTTCAGCACCTTCTACTATGCCCGATATGGCTGCAGGAGAATTACATGCCGTAAGATTCAGAACTAATAAGACAGCACCGGTTATGATTTTAAAAGAGTTTCTATCCATATATTTAATTATTCCCGGCGCTAACTAATTGAACTTTTGATTGTCTTGACCAATGGTAACGAAGTTCGTTTTTTCAGAAATAGCATGCAAGCGTTTAAAATTTGCGTTTTTTTAAGTTGAATCATGATTTCATAATTAACATGCTGACCGGTCGAGTGAATTTCGAGGAGTGAGAATTTAGTTTACCTACTGTTTAGGAGGGCGCAGTCGATGGGGAATGAAAACGAACAATGCCTACTAAATACGCTAAGCTACATGAAACAGATTGCCACGACGCGAAAGGCTCCTCGCCAAGACGTTTTTAATTTTACACTACCAACTGCTACGGTGTACTGAGAACTGAAACTGCCTACCGAAAACTTTAAATACGTACAATTATTACGTAATTTTGAATAGTCAAAAAGAGGATAAAAATGGAGCTAAATAAAATGCTAGAATATATTTCAAATGTCATTAAAAATATGCCACAAGATTGGTTGAACCTAACGACCCATCGATTGGATATTTATAACGAAGAACTAGCAAAAGTTCAATTTTTAGACCAGTTCGAAGTTTTAGCGAAAGCGCATAATGCAAATGCAACTGCACTAGAAAATTTACCTACGGCTTATGACTATATTCGTTTAGGTCATCCGTTGTCTTGTATTTTAGAATGGGCTATTGGCAATATCAATCATCTTGCATCTGAACAAGTAATAAGTTTTCAGTCAATGACCATGCCTATTTTATCCATTTTAAGAACAAATTTATTTAAGCAGAGCAATACGTTTATTGCCTACACGGGTGAATTACCCAGTGCTCTTAATGTGGAAGTATTGCGAGCTGTTTATGGTTATACGTTTGAAATAAAGCAAGTTGATTCAGCTTCTTCAGTTGAGGCTTTTGATGGTAGTGTCATTTTTGTATCTGAACGAGATGGGATTGCCGCTGTGGACTTCAACCCGAATATAGATTTTTATATTAATCTTCATGGTGATTTAGGTAGCGTGCTTTTGGTAAATGGGGAGAAGAATACAAGCTATATTTCAGACATTCAACACGTAAGAAGAAGAGAGACCGTTGCCATGACTCCCGAAAACTGTCTGGTAGCTTTACAGTCTTTGATTCAACAAACTACAAGCCATACTAAAAAGGAAAATTCAGTAGAAAGCAAGGCTGCCGTTTTAGATGTAATACGAGAGGTGAGCGGTGCCGATACATTACCATTGGTAGCTTCTAGCGGATTATCCATACAATACGCCATAATGATGGGATTGGTACATCATGCATTGGAAGACCATAAGGGGAAGGCCATCAAAATCGTTGTTCCTCCAAATTGTTATGGCGGTACTAATGACCAGGCTAGGCGAGTAGCAGCCTGTAGCGATGCTATTGAAATCGTTGATTTACCTGTGGATGGGGACAATGATATGGTCAAGAGTATAGATACGGTTCTGAATAAATTAGCCAAAGAAGATGCCATACCCTTTATCATTGCAGAAATACCGACAAACCCAAGGGTTGAAGTCCCAGAGCTAAATAAACTAAGGGAAGCCTTGAGTGCCAAAAGAAAAACCGCAAGTGGAGGAGAGGCTATAGATCCCGTATTTATTTTGGATCAGACGTTTTGCCCTAATGTTCATTTTTTGGGAGATGCCGATATACTTTCATCCGTTAGAACCATTTCTTTTGCAAGCGGATCTAAATTTCCAAGTGGCGGAAAATGTACGGCAGGTTATTGTATAGCGAATAAAAAGGCGGAAGCTTTAATTGAAAAAATAGAACTGCATTTAAGCCTTTGCGATAATGAAGCCACCGATTTGCAGTATGAAATTTTGGCAAAGCAAATGCCGTCTATGAACGAGAGAATTCATATGGCTTATGAGAATACGCACAAATTTGTAGAGTTCATTTCAGAAGTATTACCAGACGCTAAAATCAATTTTGTATCGGATGAATTGGCAGCCGAAGGATTTACCCCATCTGTATTTTCATTAGACCTGCCTACAAAAGGAAATACTGCAGAAGAACGTGAAGCTTACAAACGGGAAATGAACCATAGGTTGATCAACTTAATGATCACCGAGATACCAAAAGAAAGTAAGTATTGTGTAAGCTACGGACAGCTACATGGTTGTTATTGGACCATACCGGCCACATCTACGCAAGGCACTACGAAAGAAGATGACAAGGACTATATAGCTCGTGTATCCCTTTCTCCAGATTTAGATTTGGAGCAGCATAAAAAGGTATTCAAGCAGTTTGTTGATAGTATGTAAACAATGATCGAAAAGGTTATTCTATATAGCCTTTTTCACGCATCCAATCATCATTGAACATTTTACCAATATAGCGGCTACCGTGGTCATGAAACAATACCACAACGACATCATCTTTGGTAAAGTTCTCTTTTAACTGCAACACGCCTTTTATGGCAGATCCGGCGGAATTACCTAAAAACATGCCTTCTTCTTTTGCCAAACGTTGCGTGTATACCGCGCCGTCTTTATCGGTTACTTTGGTGAAACCGTCAATAATGTCAAAATCCACATTTTTTGGCAGAATGTCTTCACCAATACCTTCGGTTACATATGGGTAGATTTCCTTTTCGTCAAAAATTCCCGTTTCGTGGTATTTCTTGAAAACACTACCATAGGTATCTACACCCCAAACTTTTACATTAGGGTTCTGCTCTTTTAAATACTTTCCTACTCCAGATATGGTTCCGCCGGTTCCCACACCAACTACAAAATGAGTGATTTTACCTTCGGTCTGCCTCCAGATTTCTGGTCCGGTGCTCTCGTAATGTGCTTGGGCATTACTAGGGTTGTCATACTGATTTACGTACCAACTATTCGGAATTTCCTTTGCTAATCGTTTAGAAACCGAATAGTACGATCTTGGGTCTTCTGGTTCTACAGCTGTGGGGCAAACCACAACTTCTGCACCTACTGCCCTTAAAATATCGCACTTTTCTTTAGACTGTTTATCCGCCAGTACAAAAATACATTTGTAGCCTTTTACAATGGCGGCCAATGCAAGTCCCATTCCCGTATTTCCAGAGGTTCCTTCTATAATGGTTCCACCAGGCTTTAGTCTTCCATCAGCTTCTGCATCTTCGATCATCTTTAACGCCATACGGTCTTTTACCGAGTTGCCTGGGTTAAATGTCTCGTACTTAGCCAATACCAAACAAGGTAACTCCGCCGTAAGTGTATTAATTTTTACAAGGGGAGTGTTACCAATTGTACCAAGTATATTTTCTGCGTATTCCATAGCTGCTTTTAAAGTCGATCAAAGTTATAAAACTAGATCGACCAAAGCAAAATTGTTGCAGATACATCAATTATTTAATTTTTTCGCCTACGTGTTACACCAATTACTACCGTACAACGGTGACTTCTAATTCAACTTTTAATGTTTCAAAAAGATTTTTTACTTCTAAAACGGTACTAGCCTGTTTTATTCCGTGCTTTTTTACCCAGGCTTGAAAAATATCAAAAGAGGTAAAAAATTCATCTGATGAAATGGTGTAGATATTTAATCTTACAATATTGTGGCATTGATACCCAGCCTCGTCAATGACTTTTTCTAAATTCAATATGGTGTCTATAAGTTGGCTTCTCATATCGCCATTACTTGATTTCCCTTCTGTATCAATTGCCGTTTGTCCAGAAACATATAAGGTTCCTTCTGGTTTTATTACCTCTATTGCCTGAACATAACTTCTTTCATTCTGCCAATCCCAAGGGTTAATAATTCTTTTTTCCATTTGTTTCTTTTTTTGCTAAACATGATGATACGGTAGTTTATTAATATGCCATAATGATTAGCTTTATTTTAAGCGACAAATATTTGAATAATGAAATGGTTCTAGTGTGACAAACATCACAATTTTAAACGATGAAAACTCTTTTAAGAAGAAAGTCTACTAAGTGTCTCACGCGAAACACCCAAGTAAGAAGCCAGTAGCGTTTTAGACACACGTTGAAAAAGAGTTGGATACTGTTTCAATAATTGCTCATACCTCTCATTTGCACTTGATGTTAGAAAAGATATGATTCTGTTTTGTGAAGCTATATGCCCTAAATTAGATTTTTGAAGGAAGAAACGCTCCATTTTCGGTAATTCTGTCGATAGCTTTTGATAATCGCTTAGACCAATGGAAAACACCACTGTGTTCTCAATACACTGTAATGACATTTTAGCTTTTGACTGTGTAAAATAAGCTGAAAAATCACTTTCCCACCAATCTTCCATTGCAAATGATACAATATGTTGTTTTCCGCCTTGGTCCATATAAATTAATTTTAAAAGACCGGTAACTACATAATAGCAGTCATCTACATCTTCCCCCTGTTGAATAAGAAAGTCGTTTTTATGATATTTCTCAAATTTAAAATGGGATAAAACAAAAGCAAATTCATCATCTGTAAGAGGAATTAATTTATCTATATGTTCTTTTAATTTCTCTTTCATCAATGATTATCCATATTATTGATATTTCAATGAATTTAATTTTAAAGTTTTTACAGGATTATTTAATAGCGTTTTGATAAGCCAATACTAATTTCTTCATCATTTATTTTAATTCGATTCCATCATTTTTAAACATTTTGATAATATATAGCTAAGCTGTTTAAATTGTTGATTTTTTAGTTGTCAATTTTTGTTTCAAAATCACTTTTTTCTTTCAGAAAAAATACTAACTTTTTTTCTACTTTAATATTCTCAGCATCCATTCTTGAAACATCAAAATTCAATTCAGATACTATTAATAGATTTTACTTGCTGTTGTAATTCTTAAGCTTTTCCTGATTGTGCGCTTAACATGAGCAATAAGATGATAATGTATGTTTTTCTTAATATTAGATTTAAATTTTTGGTGATTGAATTATTAATTTATGAGGATATGGTTTATTTACATCTATTCCCATATAATATTCAAATTCTTGAATGTCGCACTTAATTTGTCTTTGTTATAACCGCTTCGAGTATAAAAGTCAATGATTAAGGAAGCTAACATTGGGGTGCCTTCAACTATTTGCTCAAGTTCAATTGTAAATTTTGTAGGTACATCCTTTAAAACTTTATCAACCCTAGATAAACCTGCTATTTTTAATTTGTAGGACATAATACCATTCCCTTGAGGATCTGTGGCATATGCTTTTTGTCCTTGTACAGGTCTTACAGCACCTTTGTTTATTAGTATTCCATTAATATTCACCACTCCTGAATTTGAGTTACCAACAACTGAATTAATTTTAAGGGTAACATCATTATCCTTGGTGGATATTTTAGAACTAATAAGGTTTAATGTTTCTTTATAATATTCTATATCTTTTTCTAATTTATCCATTTTATCATTTTGGGAAACAATGATATTATCTTTGGTTGTTAACTCCTTTTTTAAATTGTCAACTTCTGACTTACAATCTGTATTATCTGATTGTGAATATCCGTTTACTAGAAATAATAAAACGAATCCAATGATTAATTGAGTGTTTTTCATAATGATTAGTTATTTGAACGGAAGATCGAAATTATATTTATAAACATAGGATAAATCTTATGAAATTTGTAAGAACTTATTAACGAAACTTTTAATACAATACTCAATTAAAATAGGCGGTGGGATTTAGCACTCCCTTTTAATCTTGCTCAAAAATTCATGCGTAATACCCAAGTAGCTAGAGGTTTGCCTGTCTGTAAGTTTTGAAGCGATTTCTGGATATTTGGAGGTGAAGTGCTGGTACCTTTCTTTAGCGCTCAAACTTTGGTTACGTACCAATCGTCTTTGCCAAGCAACTACAGATTTTTGGAACATAATGCGAAATAGTTTTTCTGCCGATGGTATGGCTTCATATAATTTTTCTTTATCAGTTTGAGAAATGATCAACAATTTACTGTCTTCAAGTGCTTGAATATTAAGTTCAGATGGTTTGTTGTTCATAAAACTATCAATATCCATTAACCACCAATCTTTTGTAGCAAAAAACAGGGTGTTTTCATTTCCTTTTTTATCCAAAGTAAAGGTTCTAAAACAACCATTTAAAACAAAGCCTTCAAACTTGCAAATTTCACCTTGTTGTAATAAATACGCTTTTTTGGCTATGGACATGGGTTGAAAGTAACGACACAATTCTTCTTCTTCGACTTTCGTAAGTCGAACAATTTTATTGATATGTGCAATAAGTAAATCGTACTTCATTTTACGTATTTATAGTAATTAACCCTCTTGGTTTCAGATACTATTATAATCCGAAATGATTAATAGGACCGTTACCTTGACCTAAGATTTTATTTTTACCCGCAGCAATGGCTCTGTTTACATAGTTGCATCCTTTTGTAATGGCTTCTTCCATAGATAAGCCTAAACTTAAATATGAGGCAATGCTTGATGATAAACTGCAACCTGTACCGTGAATATTTTTTGTATTTACTTTCGGATTGGTTATTAAATTGACTTTTTGGGTTTCATGAACATAGCAAACATCTGTCATTATAATAGTTCCATTATCCATATGTCCGCCTTTTAGAAGGACCGAAGTTTGGTAACGCTCCCCAATTTTCTTTGCCATCTCTTCCATGTTTTCACTATTAATTTTCTCGTCAATCAATAATTCTGCTTCTGGAATATTAGGAGTAATTAAACTAACGTTTGGTAAAAAGCCCTTTAAACAGGCAATGGCATCATCGGCAATTAATTTATGACCGGATGTACTGACCATCACAGGATCTAAAACGATATTCTTTGCCTTGTATTCGCTTAATTTTCTTTGGACAACCTTTATTACCTCGCACGAATGAAGCATGCCGATTTTTATAGCTCCAAAATCAATATCACTTAAAACAGCATCTAATTGCTTTTCTAAATGTGAGATAGGTATGGCATGTATGTCGGTAACTCCCATTGTATTCTGCGCTGTAGTTGCAGTAATTACCGTAGCGGCATAGGCTCCGCAGGCACTAATACTTTTAATATCTGCCTGTATGCCGGCACATCCGCCAGAATCGCTACCAGCAATGCTCAATACACTTTTGTAAGGTGTTTTTAAATCTTCCATGGTTCTTTGTTGTAAGCGCTGTCCCAAAACATCCATTCTAATTTAGAGGCTTTTTCAAAAGCAGTTTGCATTTTTTGCAAAACTTCTTCAGAAGCGTTTGCAGCATACTTATTGGTGATAATTATGGCATTATTTACCGAGTTCGCAAATTCTTCCCCGCCATAGGTATCTATCCAATCTTGATAGGGGTTATCGGCTTTGTTCGATTGGTTGGTCTGTATGTAATCTCCTATTTCTTTGTAAATGGTAAAGCAAGGCAGTACGGCAGCTAATGCTTCTTCTAAAGAATGATTCGACACTATGCGACTAAGATAACTGATGTATAATTCGCAGGTAGGTGAGGGCACGTGTGCCAGCTGATTGTCCTTTAGAAAAATTTGATGTAGTGCATTTTCTACATTGATGATCCCTGTGGCGGAATCTAGAAAAAATTGGGTATCATCGACATGCTCACATTTTACGCCAACAGTTGCCAATATCTTTTTATATTCCGCCAAATACATGGCATCTTGATTAATGTAAAATTGGAATACTTCTTTAGATAGCGTGCCGTTCATCAGTTCTTTGATGAAAGATTGCTCTTTTATGGCTTCTAGAATATCATCTGTTTGTTCTCTTGCTAGTTTGTACCAGTCTTGCATATAATTTCTTTAAGTTCTTTTGTTGCCGCTTCTGGGTTTGCTGCTTTTGAAATCGCAGAAACCACTGCTATTCCGTCCGCGCCATTTTCTATGATTTCTTGTGTATTGTTTTTATTGATGCCGCCAATGCAAACAATGGGTTTTCCATACAACTCTCTAATGGCTTTTAGTCCCGCTATACCCAAAGGCCGTGCTAAATCCGTTGTCTTCGTATTTGTTGAAAAAATAGGGGAGATGCCAATATAATCCGCTGCCTGAGCATCAAACTGCACAGCTTGCTCTGTGCTACTGACCGATAGTCCAATAATCTTACTATTGCCCATTAATCTGCGTGCTACATCATAGGGCATATCGGCCTGACCGATATGTACGCCGTCTGCATCTATGGCAAGTGCAATATCCAAGCGATCATTGATGATCAGTGGAATTCCGTAATTGCTACACAATTCTTTACCACGCAATGCACGGTTATAAAATGACAAAGTATCTAAAGTTTTCTCTCGTAATTGAATGATGGTTGCCCCGCCTTGTAGGGCAGCTTCTAGAATGGCAAAGAAGGTATTGTCATCCTTAATGCTATCATCCGTCACGAACATTAAAGCGTAGTTCACTTTAGGCATTGGTCTTGACTTTTGCGTCTAAAATTTCCGGAGTAATATCATACAAGCTGTCATAGAAATTCATTTGAAAACTTCCTGGACCGGCGCTCTTTTCATTTGCCATATCTCCGGCAACGCCCATAATCGCCATTGCCGCAGTTGCCGCCATATGTGTATTTTCTTCTACACCTAAGCACGCACCTACCATTGCAGTTGCCGTACAGCCCATACCGGTAATTTTAGCCATAAGCGGACTCCCGTTTTCAATTTTACTAACAGTATCTCCAGTGATGATATAATCTGTTGCGCCACTAATGACAACCGTATTATTGAATTTCTTTGATAGTAGGGTAGCGCCTTCAATAGCATCTTGCGTATCTATAGTACTATCTACACCTTTTGTAGAATTGGTCAGTTTTGCCAATGCCATAATCTCGGATGCATTACCACGAATTACATTAGGTGTAGCTGTCTCTATAATTTTTTGGGCAACCTCTGTTCTATATGCAGATGCACCGACACCTACAGGGTCAAATACAAACGGAGTATTGGTCGCTTTAGCTTGTTCAGCTGACGTAAGCATACTTTCTACCCATTTTCCGCTCAACGTACCCATATTGATAACCAGCGAAGAAGAAATAGTAACAATATCTTTAACCTCTTCTATAGCATGAGCCATTACAGGAGATGCACCAACAGCCAATAATGCATTGGCAGTATTATTCATGACTACATAATTTGTAATGTTATGAACTAATGGTCCTTTAGTTTTTACTTGTTCTAATACGGATGAAATATTGCTCATTAAATAATTGTATTCGGTTATTATATAGAACAACTAAGATCGTCATTTTCAAAAAAATAGAACATAATACCGTATTACCTTTATGATAAGTTATTAACGAGGATTCTTTTTTCTTTAAAATAATCACAACTTTATTTCGTTTAATTCTAGCTGTTGTTAACCAGATTTAACCATATTATTGGAAACTAAATAGTTATGAAAATTATCATTAAAAGTATCTTATTGTTTTTTACGTTTTTAACATTTTCCTGTTCTTCTGATGCAGAAGAGGATACTATTATTATCGATAATATTGTCGAGGAAAAGGAAGTTATAGAAGGAGTTGATTTTGTAAGCGCTACATTGGTTGAAGACACGCTTGGCAAAAGTTTCAGCGTTTGTTTTGTACATGAGGATAAGATGTATGCAACTGCAGAAAACGAAACTTATATGTTTGACTTTGCAACGAGTTCATGGAGTTTATTGGCAACGGATGACGACACTCCAGATTTTGAACGAGGAATAAATTTTATTCGTAATGATAAATGGTATAGGCTTGTTAGAAAAGGTTTGTATGCATACGATTTTGAAATGGCAAATTGGGAAAGGATAAAATTACTGACCAATACATTTGGTATCTTTTCAAACG
>Ga0209295_1000271_pt1 | contig 36352 bp, 28 predicted proteins | sample Porto_5metaG_FD_187428 | JGI IMG/M metagenome (GOLD analysis project Ga0209295, IMG submission 187428) | Marine algal microbial communities from Porto, Portugal - Porto_5 metaG (SPAdes) (version 2) | ecosystem: Host-associated > Algae > Red algae > Unclassified | place: Portugal: Porto... | reverse complement strand
GGTCTCCATCTGTGATTATTCCTTGGATAACTCCGTTTAGAACGACGGCGGTTACACCTAGTCTTTTTTTAGAGATTTCAACGATAACCTCTTTAATGCTTGCATCTGGTGTTACTGCAGGGTTTTGGTGTGTGGCACATATATCTTGCACTGTAAGATATAATCGCTTGCCTAGCGCACCTCCTGGGTGATACTTTGCAAAGTCTTTTTCTGTAAAACCTCTTAGATCTAGAAGGGCTACAGCAACGGCATCACCTATAACGAGCTGTGCAGTTGTGCTTGTAGTAGGAGCAAGGTTGTTGGGGCAAGCCTCTTCTTTTGCAAAAGCGTGTAAAACATAGTCTGCCTCATTACCTAAAAATGATGTTTTATTTGAAGTAATTGCAATGAGTGTATTCTCAGTTTTTTTAATAAGTGGGACTAAGGCTTTAATCTCTGGTGTTGTACCACTCTTTGAGATACATATTACAATATCATCTATAAGTATACTCCCTAGGTCGCCGTGTATCGCATCTGCCGCGTGCATAAATAGTGCAGGAGTACCTGTACTGTTAAGTGTTGCAACTATTTTTTGAGCTATAATGGCGCTTTTACCTATACCTGTAATAACAACTCTACCCTTTGATGAGTAAATAGCTTGCACTGCTTGAGCAAATTCTTCATCTATAAGAGACGATAGATTTGCAATGGCGGCTTGCTCTATGTTAATGGTTTTCTGTGCGCTAGCAATGATTTGCTGAGTAATGTTCAAAACTTGGTTTTGTTATGATTTGTTTAACGTGGGGAAATTACTATCTTTAGAAAACACAAAGGTATGTAAAAATGCATTTGAATAGATGAAGACAGAACAAATAGACTTACACAAAGAACTTAAGAAATATTTTGGCTTTGGTCAGTTTAAGGGTTTGCAGGAAGAGGTAATAAAAAGCATTGTAGGTGGAAATCACACCTTTGTTATAATGCCTACAGGTGGTGGTAAATCACTCTGTTACCAACTGCCAGCTCTTATAGCAGAGGGAACCGCTATTGTGGTATCTCCTCTCATAGCTCTTATGAAAAATCAAGTAGATGCTTTAAGAGGTATCTCACAAGATGAGGGCATTGCCCACGTTTTAAATAGCTCTCTTACCAAAGGAGAGATTAAAACGGTTAAGGAGGATATAGCAAGTGGTGTCACAAAATTGCTGTATGTTGCCCCAGAATCACTTACCAAAGAAGAGAATGTAGAATTCTTACGCGAGCAGAAAATATCTTTTCTGGCTATAGACGAGGCACACTGTATCTCAGAGTGGGGACACGATTTTAGACCTGAGTATAGAAACCTTAGAAAGATTATAGGAAGAATAGGTGAGGGAATACCTATTATAGCTGTTACGGCAACTGCCACACCAAAAGTGCAAGAAGATATTCTTAAAAACTTAGGGATAACAAATGCAAATACTTTTAAAGCATCCTTTAATAGGCCTAACCTTTATTATGAAGTACGCCCTAAAACAGCACAAGTAGATGCAGATATCATTCGGTTTGTAAAACAAAATGAAGGTAAGAGTGGCATAATCTATTGCCTTGCACGTAAACGTGTAGAAGAGCTTGCCCAAACTTTACAAGTTAATGGTCTTAAAGCAGTGCCTTATCACGCAGGCCTAGATGCAAAGACTAGAGCACGACATCAAGATATGTTCTTAATGGAAGATGTAGATGTTGTGGTTGCAACTATAGCCTTTGGTATGGGTATAGATAAGCCAGATGTGCGCTTTGTGATTCACCACGATATACCTAAGAGTATAGAGAGCTATTATCAAGAAACAGGTCGTGCTGGTCGCGATGGAGGTGAGGGACATTGTCTCGCATTTTATGCCTATAAGGATATTGAGAAGCTTGAGAAGTTTATGAGTGGTAAGCCTGTTGCAGAGCAGGAAATAGGTCACGCATTATTACAAGAAGTAGTTGCATTTGCAGAGACGAGTATTTCTAGAAGAAAGTTTATCCTTCATTATTTTGGTGAAGAATTTGATAACGCTACAGGAGAAGGTGGGATGCTAGATGATAATATGCGCAACCCAAAAAAGAAACACGAGGCGCAAGATGAGCTTGTAAAAGTGCTTACAGTCATACGTGATACAAAACAAATATATAAGAGTAAGGAAGTAGTCTTTACTTTAAGAGGAGAAGAAAATGCTATTATCACTTCTCATAAAACACACGAACAAGCATTTTTTGGTATAGGTAAAGATCAAAGCAAAGAATATTGGTTTGCATTAATGCGACAAGCTATTGTTGCTGGGTATATCAAAAAGGATATAGAAACTTATGGTGTTGTAAAAATGACGCCAAAGGGGCTTGCTTTTATAGATAAGCCTGTGTCATTTATGATGACAGATGACCATACCTTTGGGGCAGATGTAGATAATGCTATTATCTCATCTCAAAAGCAAGGGGGAGCAGATAAGAAACTTATGGAAATGCTCAGAGATCTTCGTAAGAAGGTTGCAAAAAAGCTCGATGTACCACCATTTGTAGTTTTTCAAGATCCATCATTACAAGATATGGCGATAAAGTATCCTATTACGATACAAGAGCTAGGTAACGTGCACGGTGTAGGAGACGGAAAAGCAAAAAAGTACGGTAAGGACTTTGTTAGCCTTATAAAAGCTTATGTAGATGAAAATGATATTCTTCGTCCAGATGATCTCGTAGTAAAAAGTACAGGTGCAAACAGTGGTCTCAAATTGTATATTATTCAAAACGTAGACCGTAAGTTACCTCTCGATGATCTTGCATCTGCAAAGGGTAAGGAAATGCCAGATTTTATAAAAGAGATGGAAGCCATAGTTTTTAGTGGTACCAGACTTAATATAGACTATTGGATTAATGACATACTTGATGAAGATCAACAAGAAGAGTTGCACGATTACTTTATGGAGGCAGAGACAGATAAAATAGATGTCGCTATGGAGGAGTTTGATGGTGATTATGAAGATGAGGAGCTACGTCTGTATAGAATCAAGTTTATGAGCGAGGTTGCAAACTAGTTATTTGTAACTTGATGGGTATAATTACGCTTTCGCGAAAGCGTAACAAAAACCATCTCAAACACATCCACTTTAGTTACTATAGTTTTTGAAAATATCACGATGCTAAAATTTGTTTACAACATACGACACTATTTTGAAAAACGTGGTTTTTACGTGTCATCTAGACTGGCAGATAGACTAGGAATGCGAGCAAAGAATGTGCGTTTATTTTTTATCTACGTCTCATTTGCAACCCTAGGTGTTGGTTTTGCCTTGTACTTGACTGTAGCTTTCTGGCTTAAATTAAAGGATCTCATTTATACAAAACGAACCTCTGTTTTTGATCTATGAGACTATTCTCTCTATTTAAACATAAGATTTATCTAGCTGTTATACTTCTTGTAATTACCCTTTTTATAGGTGTTGTAGGGTATAGATTTATTGCAGATTATACTTGGGTAGATGCTATGTATATGACGGTCATAACCATTACCACGGTTGGTTTTGGTGAAGTAGTGCCGCTCACCCCAGAAGCAAAAATTTTTACAATAATACTCATCCTCCTTAGTGTGGTTATAGTTGGTTTTGCCATTACGGTAATTTCAGAATATATATTGAGTAGGAGCTCGTACAATGATTTAATACATAGAAAGGTGCAACAGGAAATAGATAAAATGAATGATCACATTATAGTGTGTGGTTATGGTCGTAATGGTCAAGAGGCTGTGCAAAAATTAATGGCTTATAATAAGCAATTTGTTGTGATTGAGATGGACACAGATATCATAGAGAAGTATGAGTCTGATACAAATATTCACTTTGTAAATGGTAATGCAAATGAAGATGAGACACTCGAAAAAGCCGGTATAGATAGAGCATCTGCTTTATTATGTGCGCTTCCAGAAGATGCAGATAATCTCTTTATTGTTTTAAGTGCAAGGCAGCTTAACAGTACATTAAAAATTATAAGTAGAGCCACGGCAGAAACTTCACAAAAAAAACTCAAACTTGCTGGCGCAGATAATGTGATTATGCCAGATCGCATAGGTGGAGACCATATGGCATCTCTTGTGGTTGTTCCAGATCTTATTGAATTTTTAGACAACTTATCTGTAGTGGGAGAGGAGGATAGTATTAATGTAGAGGAAATAGGTTTTAGCCAGGTATGTCTAGATGGTAAAGAAGCTACTATTAAAGAAATTAACTTACGTTACAGAACTGGGTGTACTATTATAGGATATAGGTCTCCATCTGGTAAGTACATAGTTAACCCTGAGGCAGATATGAGAATAGAAAAAGAGTCTAAACTCATCGTTATAGGAAGACCTGAACAAATCAAAAAACTACACGCTACTTTCGGTATTTAGTAAATGTGTAGGATTTTAAGATACTTTCCTTTGAATAAGGGGCATTTTTTTAGATATTGCTAGCTGAATTTTTATTATAACCAAACACATACATATGATGAAGAAATATCTTCTATTCATTTTATCAGCATTTATTCCATTAATTTCATTTGCACAAAACAATCAAGAAGTAGGAATTGATCAAAAAATTGATCAAGCATTCCAGCCTGTTTCAGATTTCTTTTCTGCTATCGTATTTTTTGAAGTAGCAGGTACACCGTTTGTACTTATATTACTTGTAGCAAGTGCTGCATTTTTTACAATTTACTTTGGTTTTCCAAACATTAGATTTTTCTGGAGAGCTATTCAAACAGTACGTGGTAAATATGAGGATATTGAGAAGCACGGGGCTGCAGAGCTTTATGGTGAAGATGGTATCGCTCAAGGGCAAGATCTTACTAAAGTAGATATTGAAGATCATATTGAAAAGATAGATGATGACCTCGCTATAGATGGTGACATTGTAGACACGATACGTGATGAAAGTTCAGATGGAGAAGTTTCTCACTTTCAAGCACTGGCAACAGCAGTTTCTGGAACCGTAGGTAATGGTAACATTGCAGGGGTTGCACTAGCAATCGCATTAGGAGGGCCAGGTGCAACATTCTGGATGATAGTTTGTGGCTTACTAGGGATGTCTACAAAATTTGTAGAGTGTACCCTAGGTGTACAATACAGAGATGTAGGTGAAGATGGTACCGTATACGGAGGACCTATGTATTACCTTACTAAAGGACTTAAAGCAAAAGGATTTGCAACGCTAGGTAAAGTAGCAGCTGTAATTTTTGCAATCTTCTGTATAGGTGGATCTTTTGGTGGAGGTAACGCTGCACAATCTAACCAAGCAACTATTGTACTTAAAGAAATGTTTAATATGACAAGTGCAGCCTCTGGTTTTATAGTAGGTATTGTTCTTGCGATTATAGTAGGTATTATCATCATAGGTGGTATAAAACGTATTGCTCAGGTAACTGAGAAGGTAGTGCCATTTATGGCAATTATGTATGTACTTGCTTGTTTATATATCATACTAAGTAACTTTAGTCTTATAGATGACGCAGTAGCACTTATTGTGCAAGAAGCATTTAACCCTACAGCAATCGGTGTAGGTGGATTTATAGGAGTACTACTAGTTGGATTTAAAAGAGCTGCCTTTTCAAATGAGGCAGGTGCAGGTTCTGCTTCTATTGCACACTCTGCAGTACGTACAAAATACTCTGCGAGTGAAGGTCTAGTAGCATTGCTAGAGCCGTTTATTGATACAGTACTTATCTGTTCTATGACTGCATTAGTAATTATCATTTTCAACTTTGGAGGATTCTTCGAGTATGGTGGTGATGGTTCTGGAGCAGTATTAATAGGTGGAGAATCTTTTGAGGGAGCAGGTATTACATCAAAGGCTTTTGCAGAGTACATTCCTTACTCTAACGTGTTCTTAACGATAGCAGTTGTACTATTTGCAGTATCAACTATGATTTCTTGGTCTTACTACGGGTTACAGTCTTGGAAATTCCTTTTCGGGCGTGGTAAAGTAGCAGATCTTGTATATAAAATATTATTCTTAACCTTTGTAGTGGTAGGAGCTTCTGCAAGTATGAATTCAATATGGGCATTCTCAGACGCAATGATATTTGCAATGGTATTTCCTAATATGGTAGGTCTTTTCTTCTTATTCCCAGTGGTGAAAAAGCAGCTTAAAAGATACCTTGATGCTATAAAGCTTAAGGAGCAAGCTATAGACTAAGATCATATAAAATGAGACTATTTAAATCCCATTTTGTTTACGACAGACGTAAGCGAAATGGGATTTTATTTTTTGCCATACTTTGTCTTGCGTGTCTAGGAGTTATTGCTGTTAGTAAAAATCTTACAGATTCACCCGTATCGCCACTGCAAGAAGATGCTCGTGTGCTTGCTTTTCAAAAAGAAATAGACTCACTTAAAGCGATTGAGCTAGAAAGAAGAAAGCCTAAAATTTATCCTTTTAACCCTACATTACTTACAGATTATAATGGGTATAAACTCGGGATGAGTACAGAAGAGATAGATAGAGTAGTACGCTTTCGCGAAAGCGGAAAATGGTTTAACTCTGCAGTAGAGTTTCAGCAAGTCTCAAAAGTATCAGACTCACTACTGGCGCAAATATCTCCCTATTTTAAATGGCCAAAATGGTTGCTAGAGCAACGCAAGAATCCACAAAAGAAAAATAATTATAAGAAGAAGTGGAAAACCGCCGAAGAGAAAGGAATGCTCAATAGCATAACTTATGAAGATTTACTTGCCATAGAGGGCGTAGATGAAAATGCTGCTACTGCTATTATACGACATCGTGATAAGGTGGGAGGTTATCAAGTAGATTTTCAGATTTACAGTGTCTATGGTGTAGATAAATCTATAAAGAGACTTGTGCTTGATCATTATACGGTAAAAAACAAACCAGAAATACGTTTTGTAAACGTAAATACCGCGACAGCATCAGACCTTTCTACCGTTCCATTGCTTAATTTTGATTTGGCAAAAGAAATAGTAGACTATCGTACGCTTAGAGAGGGAATTAGCTCACTAGAAGAATTGAAAGATTTGGAGGGTATGACAGACTTCAAATATGACATAATAGCGTTATATTTACAAATAAATTAAAATGTGCTATGATTACCTGCGATATCTTCAGTAAGCAGGGATAAAAATAAGAATATGACAGATATGTATTTTACAGAGGAACATAACCTCTTTCGCGAAAGCTTAAAAGATTTTCTTCAAAAGGAAGTAGTCCCACACCTTGATAAATGGGAGGAAACTGGACAGATAGAACGTTTTATCTGGAAGAAATTTGGAGATATGGGATTCTTCGGGATTGCTTATCCAGAAGAGTATGGAGGGATGAACCTTGATTTCTTTTATACTGTAATACTACTAGAAGAGTTACAGAAGATTAATAGTGGTGGATTTGCTGCTGCTATATGGGCGCACGCTTATCTAGCAATGACGCACCTTAATGCAGAGGGAGATACTAGAATAAAATCTGAATATCTAGCAGCAAGTATTGCAGGTGATAAAATAGGGTGCTTGTGTATTACAGAACCTTTTGGGGGAAGTGATGTTGCAGGTATGCGCACAACAGCTGTAAAAAATGGTGATCACTACATTATAAATGGATCAAAAACCTTTATCACAAATGGTGTTTATTCAGACTATCTAGTTGTTGCTGCAAAGACGGCACCAGAACTAGGAGGGAAGGGTATGAGTATATTCCTTTTAGATAGAGATATGCCTGGTATTAATGCTACAAAACTTGATAAACTAGGTTGGAGAGCATCAGATACTGGTGAGATTTCTTTTGACAATGTAAAAGTTCCTGCCGAAAATTTAATGGGGGAGGAGAATGCTGGTTTTGGGTACATAATGCAGCACTTTGCATCAGAACGTTTAATTATGGGTATTAATGCACACGCTAGAGCAGAGTATGCTATAGAGTATGCGTTAGGTTATATGAAAGAGCGTACCGCTTTTGGAGTTACAATAGATAAGTTTCAGGCATTACGTCACAAGCTAGCAGAACGTACTGCAGAGGTGGAGATGTCTAAAGCTTTTAATTATACAGTGGCTCATCGTCTAGGTAATGGCGAGTATGTTGTAAAAGAAGCGACGATGTCTAAGCTTACAGCAACAAAAATTGCAGATGAGGTAATTTATGATTGTTTACAGATGTTAGGAGGTTACGGTTATATGGAAGAATACCCGCTAGCACGTATGTTACGTGATAGTCGCCTAGGTCCAATAGGTGGAGGAACATCTGAAATCTTACGAGAAATCATCGCAAAAATGGTTGTCGATAAGAAGACTTACAAGCCTAAAACTGAAGAAATTTCAAAAAAATAAAGGTTACTGTTGCGGGATTGTTTTTTAAGCGTATCTTTGCAGTCTGAAAACCGAATAAGAATTTAAAGAAAGGAGGTCCCACTATGTTAATTATACCAGTAAAAGACGGAGAAAATATAGATAGAGCGCTTAAACGTTTTAAGCGTAAATTTGATCGCACAAAGACTATGCGTAATCTTAGAGAGCGCAAGCAGTTTACAAAGCCTTCTGTAGTAAGAAGACGTGAGATTCAAAAAGCATCATACATTCAAGGAATGAGAGATGCAGAGAATATCTAATATTCATTAATCCGTCGTCACGTATATCGTGATCTGGATTAACAGGGAGACTAATCCTCTCTCAACCATATATAACCGTTGTGTTGTAAAGTGTATCTTTACAGTGCAACGGTTTTTTTGTTGTTTAGAATAAGTTATTACTTTTAAATATATAGTTGTAATGTCCCTCAATCCTTTCTTAGAGTATCTCAACCTTGAGAAGAATTATAGTAAGCATACAGTGCTGGCTTATGAAAAGGATGTGACTGCTTTTTTTGTCTTTTTAAAGGAGAATTATGGGGAAGAAGATCCTATTTCTGTTGCGTATGCGCAAATAAGAGCGTGGATCGTTTCTTTAGTAGATGCTGGAGTCTCTAACCAGAGTGTAAATAGAAAGGTGTCATCTCTCAAGGCTTACTATAAATTTTTGCTCAAAGTGGGGGATGTGGCTATATCGCCTCTGGTGAAACACAAATCTCTTAAGGTCTCTAAGCGTGTACAGATTCCATTTTCAGAAAAGGAGGTGGGTCTCGTATTGCAAGATTTGCGAGAGACACAAGATTTTGTCTCTTTGCGAGATCTTCTTATGGTTGAATTGTTATATGGTACTGGGATGAGAAGAGCAGAGCTTATAGACCTAACACTAGGTAGTGTAGATTTTTCTCAAAAAACATTAAAAGTACTAGGTAAGCGCAACAAAGAACGTCTCATTCCTCTTCTTCCAGGAGTGATAAGTACTCTTGATAGGTATTTAATTGAGAGGTCTCGTATAGCTGGAGAGGGGAGTGCGGAGCCATTAATTGTAACTGTAAAAGGGTTAAAAGTGTATAGCACCCTTGTTTACAGAGTTATAAATCGTTACTTTAGTGAGGCTTCAGATAAGTTTAAGACGAGCCCGCATATATTGAGACATTCATTTGCAACTCACTTACTTAATCAAGGAGCAGATTTAAACGTTGTGAAAGAGCTTTTAGGTCACGCCAGTCTAGCCTCTACTCAGGTGTATACTCATAATAGTATAAAGGCATTAAAAGACGTGTACTCTAAGGCACATCCTCGTACTAAAAAGTAGTGAGGGGACGTTTAGTAAATAGAGCACTATGAGAGTGCTTTATGTTGTAACCAATTAAACCATATTCTTATGAAAGTAACTGTAGAAGCCCCAAAGTTTGATGCAGATGTCAAACTCACTGATTTTATAAAGAAGAAAGTCGGAAAATTGGAACATTTTTATGATAAGATTATTCATACCGATGTTTATCTAAAACTAGAGCCAAACGAGAGACCAAATAATAAAATTGTAGAATTATTAGTAAGTGTGCCTGGTGATGAATTTATCGTTAAAAAGATGGCAAAATCTTTCGAAGAGGCTACAGATGTGTGTGTTCAGTCTATGGAGAGGATACTTTTAAAAAGAAAAGAAAAAATAAGATCACGTGTGATGTAAAATTTTTTCAAAAAAAGTTTGGGTAGGGATAAAAATTACCTACATTTGCAGTCCGTTAGAAATAGCGGACTTTTTTATGCTTCTTTTGGGAAGTATGAGTGAGTAAAAAGCCGATGTAGCTCAGCTGGCTAGAGCAGCTGATTTGTAATCAGCAGGTCGTGGGTTCGAGTCCCTCCATCGGCTCTTTTTTTAACTTAAAAATAAAGTTAAAAAGTTCTTTAAAATATTGTTTTATTATCAAAAAGATTTGCTTAGTTTTGCGCACTGAAATTTGATAACAAATAGGGGAGATACTCAAGCGGCCAACGAGGACTGACTGTAACTCAGTTGTTTTTAACTTCGCAGGTTCGAATCCTGCTCTCCCCACACCTTTAATCTCACTTTATATATGTAATATAGAGTGAGTTTATAAATGCGGGAGTAGCTCAGTTGGTAGAGCGTCAGCCTTCCAAGCTGAATGTCGCCAGTTCGAACCTGGTCTCCCGCTCTAAATACCTTTGAGGTGTTGAGCTTTCGCGAAAGCGTAAAATTTACTAGCCGACGTAGCTCAGGGGTAGAGCGTTTCCTTGGTAAGGAAGAGGCCACGGGTTCAATTCCCGTCGTTGGCTCAAAAAAAATATTAATAATGAGTGCTGGTCGCACTCACTTTTCGTGTTTAAATGAGAAGGGACTCGATCACTAGTAAATAGTACACTAATAATAACTAAGATTAAATAATTACATTATGGCAAAGGAAACATATGATCGTTCGAAACCCCATTTAAATGTTGGAACTATCGGGCACGTAGATCACGGTAAAACAACTTTAACTGCTGCGATTACGAAAGTATTGGCAGATGCTGGTTTTTCAGAAGCTTCTGCTTTTGATCAAATTGATAATGCTCCTGAGGAAAAAGAAAGAGGTATAACAATTAACTCTTCACACGTTGAGTATGCGACTGAAAACCGTCACTACGCACACGTTGACTGTCCAGGTCACGCCGATTACGTAAAGAATATGGTAACTGGTGCTGCTCAAATGGATGGTGCTATTCTTGTGGTTGCTGCTACAGATGGTCCTATGCCACAAACTCGTGAGCACATCCTTCTTGGTCGTCAGGTAGGTATTCCACGTATCGTTGTATTTATGAATAAAGTAGATATGGTTGATGATGAGGAGCTTCTTGAGCTTGTAGAGATGGAGATCAGAGATCTTCTTTCTTTCTACGAGTATGATGGAGATAATGGTCCTGTTGTAGCTGGTTCTGCACTTGGAGCGTTAAACGGTGAGCAAAAATGGGTTGATACAGTATTAGAGCTTATGGCTGCTGTTGATTCTTGGATCGAAGAGCCATTACGTGAGACTGAAAAAGATTTCCTAATGCCTATCGAGGATGTATTCTCTATTACTGGTCGTGGAACTGTTGCTACAGGTCGTATCGAAACTGGTATCGCAAACACTGGAGATCCTGTTGAGATCATCGGTATGGGTGCTGAGAAACTTACTTCTACTATTACAGGTATTGAGATGTTCCGTCAGATCCTTGATAGAGGTGAGGCTGGAGATAACGCTGGTATCTTATTAAGAGGTATTGAGAAGTCTCAAATCTCTAGAGGTATGGTAATCGTTAAGCCAGGATCTGTAACACCACACGCTAAGTTTAAAGCTGAGGTTTATATCCTTAAGAAAGAAGAAGGTGGACGTCACACTCCATTCCACAATAACTACCGTCCACAGTTTTACGTACGTACAACTGACGTAACTGGTAACATCGGTCTTCCTGATGGAATCGAGATGGTAATGCCTGGTGATAACTTAACTATTACTGTTGAGCTTATCCAGCCTATCGCACTTAACATCGGACTTCGTTTTGCAGTACGTGAAGGTGGTAGAACTGTAGGAGCTGGTCAGGTTACTGAGATTTTAGATTAATTTTATCTAGATAATAAATAAAAGTAAAGGTGTTCTGTTTTTTCAGAACGCCTTGACTTTTGTTAAAGAGAAGGTTATTACGCTTTCGCGAAAGCGTAAAAATTTATCTCAAGTAGGTTAGTCCTACGGATACGGGTTTAGCTCAGTTGGTAGAGCACTGGTCTCCAAAACCAGGTGTCGTGAGTTCGAGTCTCTCAACCCGTGCAATTTATGAGTATTTACACAATGTGTCTTGCTCATTAGAATTTTGGAATTTACTAGAAGATTATTAGATATCTTATCTACTTCTAAAACGATATAACTATTATGGCTGGATTAATTAATTACGTTCAAGAATCATATAACGAATTGAAAAATCACGTAACGTGGACACCACTTCCAGAGGCTCAGCGTCTTATGGTTGTAGTAGCTGTGTTTTCGATATTATTTTCTTTAGCTATATGGGGTGTTGATACTGTTTTTAGCAATGTAATTAAGTTATACTTTGATAAAATAGTAGGAACAAATTAATTAAGACGATATGGCTAAAGCAAACAGCACCAAACAGTGGTATGTGGTAAGGGCCGTTAGTGGTCAAGAGAATAAAGTTAAGGCATATATCGAGCAAGAAATTTCACGATTAAGTCTAGAAGATAACATTGAGGAGGTTTTAGTGCCTACAGAAAAGGTTATTCAAATACGTAACGGTAAGAAAGTAAACAAAGAACGTGTTTATTTTCCAGGTTACATAATGGTTAAAGCAAATCTAGCTGGAGAAATACCTCACATCATTAAGTCTATTAATGGTGTTATAGGATTTTTAGGAGAAGTAAAAGGTGGTGATCCTGTGCCGTTAAGAAAGGCAGAGGTAAACCGTATGCTAGGTAAGGTAGATGAGCTTGCTGTAAAACAAGACAGCGTTGCAATACCATTTACTATAGGAGAGACTATCAAGGTAATAGATGGTCCTTTTAATGGTTTTAATGGAACTGTTGAAAAAGTAAATGAAGAGAAGCGTAAGCTTGAGGTGATGGTGAAAATTTTTGGAAGAAAAACACCATTAGAGCTTAGCTATATGCAGGTTGAAAAGGTATAAGAAATTAATTGTTACATTAATATATTTTGGATTTTGTTCTATTGCTTCCACTTTATGAACAGATCAGTTTAAATTTTTAGAAATGGCAAAAGAAGTAAGTAAGGTTGTAAAGTTACAAGTACGAGGAGGTGCCGCAAACCCTTCTCCACCAGTAGGACCTGCTTTAGGTGCTGCCGGCGTAAATATTATGGAGTTCTGTAAGCAGTTTAATGCTAGAACTCAAGATAAAGCTGGTAAAGTACTTCCTGTTGCGATAACTGTATATAAGGATAAGTCTTTTGATTTTGTAATCAAGACTCCTCCTGCAGCAGTTCAACTATTGGAAGCAGCTAAAGTAAAGAGTGGATCTGGTGAACCAAACCGTAAGAAGGTTGCAAAAGTTACTTGGGATCAAGTACGTGCAATTGCAGAGGACAAAATGCCTGACCTTAATGCATTCACTGTAGAAAGTGCAATGAAAATGGTAGCAGGTACAGCTCGTTCAATGGGTATAACGGTTAAAGGTGGAGATGCACCAGCTTAACAGCTTAAAAAGAAAACAATAATGGCAAAATTAACAAAAAAGCAAAAAGAAAATCAGTCTAAGATTGAAGCGGGTCAAACCTACAATCTAGCTGACGCTTCTGCTTTAATCAAAGAAGTAAGTAACGTAAACTTTGACCCTTCTGTAGATATTGCTGTACGTCTTAATGTAGATCCTCGTAAAGCAAACCAGATGGTGCGTGGCGTGGTAACTCTTCCTCACGGAACAGGTAAAGACGTAAAAGTGCTAGCTCTTGTTACTCCGGATAAAGCGGGAGAAGCTGAGGCAGCAGGAGCAGACTACGTAGGTCTTGATGAGTACCTTGAGAAAATCAAAGGTGGTTGGACAGATGTAGACGTTATAATCACAATGCCTAGTGTAATGGGTAAATTAGGGCCTTTAGGACGTGTCTTAGGACCACGTGGTTTAATGCCTAACCCAAAGACAGGTACAGTAACTATGGATATTGCAAAAGCAGTTTCTGATGTAAAAGCTGGTAAAATTGACTTTAAAGTTGATAAGACTGGTATCATCCACGCCTCTGTAGGTAAGGCATCTTTTGATGCGGAAAAAATTGCTGGTAACGCAAGAGAATTAATAACAACATTAGTAAAGCTTAAGCCTACAACTGCAAAGGGTGTTTACATAAAAAGTATTTTTATGTCAAGTACAATGAGCCCTTCTGTAGAGGTTGATACTAAGCGTTTTGCTACTGACTAGTTTAAATTTTAGATTATGACAAGAGAAGAAAAATCAATAGTAATTCAAGATTTAACTACGCAGTTAGGAGAGAACGCTCACATATACCTTACTGATATTTCTGGACTAGATGCTGGGACGACTTCAAATTTACGTCGTGCTTGTTTCAAGGCAGGAGTAAGTTTATCTGTAGTTAAGAACACATTGCTTGCAAAAGCAATGGAAGCATCAGACAAAGATTTTGCAGAACTTCCTGAAGTTTTAAAAGGAAACACTGCAATTATGTTTTCTGAAACTGGAAATGCACCAGCAAAGGTAATTAAGGAGTTTCGTAAGAAATCTGAGAAGCCTTTATTAAAAGGAGCATTTATAGAAGAAGCTATCTACGTTGGAGATGATCAACTAGATAACCTGGTAAATATCAAATCAAGAGAGGAACTTATTGGAGACATCATTGGATTACTTCAATCGCCTGCTAAGAACGTTGTTAGCGCTCTTAAGTCAAGTGGAGGAACCCTTGCTGGTATTATCAAAACCCTTTCTGAGAAGGAAGGTTAAGCAGTACGCACTATTATTTATTATATAACAATTACAATTTTCAAAAACGATAGAAAATGGCAGATTTAAAAGAATTCGCAGAACAATTAGTTAACCTTACAGTAAAAGAAGTAAACGAGTTAGCTACTATTTTAAAAGATGAGTATGGTATCGAGCCTGCTGCTGCAGCTGTAGCTGTTGCTGCTGGTGGAGCTGGTGGTGGAGACGCTGCTGAGGAGAAGTCAGAATTTGACGTAATCCTTAAGGCTGCTGGAGCTTCTAAGCTTGCTGTAGTTAAGCTTGTAAAAGAATTAACTGGATTAGGTCTTAAAGACGCTAAAGGATTAGTAGATGGTGCTCCATCTCCAGTTAAAGAAGGTGTTGCTAAAGATGAGGCAGAAGCACTTAAAGCTCAGTTAGAAGAAGCTGGTGCAGAAGTTGAGCTTAAGTAAGCTTACCATAATAAATAGATAAAGGTTTAGACTAGTTGTGTCTGTCAAAGGCGCAATTTGGTCTAAACCATTTGTCGTATAAAGTAGTTACCTTTTTTATGTAACTCGACTTTTTCTTGATTTCGGTCGTTAATATAAAATCTTTTTAGACTTGCTAAGGGGCAAGTTTAGTTCTAATCAAATTCCGTTCGTTGATGATGCAAGATGCAAAACAAGGAGAAAGAATCAGTTTCTCATCGGTAAAGAATAGACCTGATTATCCAGACTTTTTGGATATTCAAGTAAAGTCTTTCCAAGATTTCTTCCAGCTGGAAACAAAGTCTGATGAGAGAGGTGATGAGGGTCTTTACAATACTTTTCTCGAGAACTTCCCAATTACAGATACTCGTAACAACTTTGTACTCGAGTTTTTAGATTATTTTGTTGATCCACCTAGATATTCTATACAAGAGTGTATAGAGCGTGGACTTACTTATAGTGTGCCGTTAAAAGCACGTCTAAAATTATACTGTACAGACGAGGAACACGAAGATTTTGAAACAATCGTACAAGATGTATATCTTGGTACAATCCCATATATGACTCCTAGCGGAACATTTGTGATCAACGGCGCAGAGCGTGTTGTTGTTTCTCAATTACACCGTTCTCCAGGGGTATTCTTTGGACAGTCGTTCCACGCAAATGGAACAAAATTATATTCTGCACGTGTAATTCCTTTTAAAGGTTCGTGGATAGAATTTGCGACAGATATTAATAGCGTGATGTACGCTTATATTGATCGTAAAAAGAAATTACCTGTTACTACACTTTTCCGTGCTATCGGTTTTGAAAGAGATAAAGATATCCTTGAGATATTTGATCTTGCAGAGGAGGTTAAAGTTTCTAAAACAGGGCTTAAAAAATATCTTGGTCGCAAGCTTGCTGCACGTGTTCTTAACACTTGGCACGAGGATTTTGTTGATGAAGATACAGGTGAAGTAGTATCTATCGAGCGTAATGAGATAGTACTTGATCGTGATACAGTTCTTGAAAAAGAGCACGTAGAAGAAATTCTTGAGGCTGGAGCAAAAACTGTATTACTTCACAAAGAAGATAATCAGCAGGCAGATTATGCGATTATCCATAATACATTACAGAAGGATCCAACAAATTCTGAAAAAGAAGCTGTTGAGCATATCTATAGACAATTACGTAATGCAGAACCGCCAGATGAGGAAACTGCACGTGGTATTATAGATAAGTTATTCTTCTCAGACCAACGTTACAACTTAGGTGAAGTAGGTCGTTATAGAATGAATAAGAAATTAGGTCTTGATATCGAGATGGATAAGCAGGTGCTTACTAAGCTAGATATTATTACCATTATAAAATACCTAATTGAGTTAATCAATGCAAAAGCAGAGATTGATGATATTGATCACTTATCAAACCGTCGTGTACGTACTGTAGGTGAGCAACTTTCTGCCCAGTTTGGTGTAGGTCTTGCTCGTATGGCTCGTACAATACGTGAGCGTATGAACGTACGTGATAACGAAGTGTTTACTCCTATAGATTTGATTAATGCAAAGACATTGTCTTCTGTAATTAATTCGTTCTTTGGTACAAACCAGTTATCACAGTTTATGGACCAAACTAATCCACTTGCTGAGATTACGCACAAGCGTCGTCTATCTGCACTTGGGCCTGGAGGTTTATCACGTGAGCGTGCAGGATTTGAGGTACGTGATGTGCACTATACACACTACGGTAGATTATGTCCTATTGAAACACCAGAGGGACCAAACATTGGTCTTATATCTTCACTAGCTGTTTATGCTAAGGTGAATAATATGGGATTCATTGAGACTCCATATCGTAAGGTTGAAGGTGGTAAGATAGATTTAAAATCAGAACCACAATACTTAAGTGCTGAGGAAGAAGAAGGGATGTTAATAGCGCAAGCAAACAACCCTATGAATGATGAAGGTACAATTACTGAAGAAAAAGTAATTGCACGTATGGAAGGTGATTTCCCAGTAGTAGATCCAGATACAGTACATTATGCAGATGTTAGTCCTAACCAGATTGCATCTATCTCTGCATCACTTATTCCATTCTTGGAACACGATGATGCAAACCGTGCACTGATGGGGTCGAATATGATGCGCCAGGCAGTACCACTTATTATGGCAGATGCGCCTATCGTGGGAACAGGTCTGGAACGTCAAGTAGCTACAGATTCTAGAGTACTAATTAATGCAGAAGGTGCAGGTACAGTAGAGTATGTAGACGCAAATATGATTACTATAAAATATGATCGTACAGATGATGAGCGTCTCGTAAGTTTTGACGAGGATTCTAAATCTTACAATCTTATTAAATTCCGTAAGACTAACCAGGGTACAAATATCAACCTTAAACCTATTGTAAAAGTAGGAGATAGAGTTGAGCGTGGTCAAGTATTATGTCAAGGGTATGCTACCGAGAAAGGTGAGCTTGCACTAGGACGTAATATGAAGGTGGCCTTTATGCCTTGGAAGGGATATAACTTTGAGGATGCGATTGTAATATCAGAAAAAGTAGTACGTGACGATATCTTTACTTCTATACACATTGATGAGTACTCTCTTGATGTAAGAGATACGAAGTTAGGTAACGAAGAGCTTACTAATGATATTCCTAACGTTTCTGAAGAGGCTACAAAAGACCTTGATGAGAACGGAATGATCCGTATAGGTGCAGAAGTAAAACCTGGAGATATATTAATAGGTAAGATTACTCCAAAAGGAGAGTCTGATCCTACTCCAGAAGAAAAATTACTTCGCGCAATATTTGGAGATAAAGCAGGAGACGTAAAAGATGCTTCCCTTAAAGCATCACCATCTTTACACGGTGTAGTTATAAACAAGAAATTGTTTGCTAGAGCGATAAAAGATAAGCGTAAACGTGCAAAAGATAAAGAAGACATCGCAGTACTTGAAGATAAGTATGATGTGAAGTTTGACGATTTACAGGCTGTTTTAATTGAAAAATTATTCAAACTTGTAAATGGTAAGACTGCTCAAGGTGTAATGAATGATCTAGGTGAAGAAGTACTTCCTAAAGGAAAGAAATTTACACTCAAGATGCTTAACTCTGTAGAAGATTACACGCACCTTACACAAGGTACTTGGACTACAGATGATAAGACTAATACACTTATTGCAGACTTATTACACAACTATAAGATTAAAGAAAACGATCTACAAGGTAACTTACGTCGTGAGAAATTTACAATCTCAGTAGGAGATGAGCTACCAGCTGGTATCATCAAGCTTGCTAAGGTTTATATTGCTAAAAAACGTAAGCTTAAAGTAGGAGATAAGATGGCGGGACGTCACGGTAACAAAGGTATCGTTGCACGTATCGTACGTCAAGAGGATATGCCATTCCTTGAGGATGGAACTCCTGTAGACATCGTTCTTAACCCACTAGGTGTACCATCACGTATGAACATTGGTCAGATTTATGAGACCGTGTTAGGATGGGCAGGTCAAAAATTAGGAAGAACATATGCGACGCCTATTTTTGATGGAGCAACACTAGATCAGATTAACGCACTTACAGACGAGGCAGGTATACCACGCTTTGGTCATACATATTTATATGACGGAGGTACTGGAGATCGTTTTGATCAACCAGCAACGGTAGGAGTTATCTATATGCTTAAACTAGGGCATATGGTAGACGACAAGATGCACGCGCGTTCTATCGGGCCGTACTCTCTTATTACGCAACAACCTCTTGGAGGTAAGGCGCAGTTTGGAGGGCAACGTTTTGGTGAGATGGAGGTATGGGCTCTTGAGGCATATGGAGCTTCGGCAACATTGCGTGAGATCCTTACTGTAAAGTCTGATGACGTGATTGGTCGTGCTAAGACGTATGAAAGTATTGTAAAAGGAGAGCCTATGCCAGAGCCAGGTCTTCCTGAATCTTTCAACGTATTAATGCACGAGCTTAAAGGACTGGGACTAGACATTCGTCTAGAAGAAAAGTAAATGGTTTTTGGAAAGTGGAGTCTCTCGGGATTCCGCTTTCGCGAAAGCGTAACAACAACCATTCACAACAATAATTAATTCGACATACACAGAATTATGGCAAGAAATAATGACAATGTACAACAGCCGAAGTTTAACGCTATCTCTATTGGTCTTGCGTCTCCAGAATCTATTCTAGGGGCATCAAGAGGAGAAGTTTTAAAGCCGGAAACAATCAACTACAGAACGCACAAGCCAGAGCGTGATGGGTTGTTCTGTGAGCGTATTTTTGGTCCCGTAAAGGATTATGAGTGTGCTTGTGGTAAATATAAAAGAATACGCTACAAAGGGATCGTTTGTGACCGTTGTGGTGTAGAGGTGACAGAGAAGAAAGTACGTCGTGATCGTGTAGGACACATTAACCTTGTGGTTCCTGTGGCTCACATCTGGTACTTTAGATCTTTACCTAATAAAATAGGGTACTTACTTGGTCTACCATCTAAGAAATTAGATATGATCATTTATTACGAGCGCTACGTGGTTATACAACCAGGTATTGCAAAGAATGAAGAGGGTGAAGACCTTAATAAAATGGATTTCCTTACGGAAGAAGAGTACTTAAACATACTTGACAGTTTACCGCAAGAAAACCTATACCTTGATGATGAAGATCCAAACAAATTTATCGCCAAAATGGGTGCTGAATGTTTGATCGAACTTTTAAGAAGAATAGATCTTAACGAGCTTTCTTATGAGTTACGTCACAAGGCAAATAACGAGACGTCTAAGCAACGTAAAACGGAGGCACTTAAACGTCTTCAAGTTGTAGAGGCACTACGTGATGCAAATAAAAACCGTGAGAATCTTCCAGAATGGATGATTATGAAGGTTGTACCAGTAATTCCACCAGAATTACGCCCACTAGTACCACTAGATGGAGGTCGTTTTGCAACGTCAGATCTTAATGATCTTTACCGTCGTGTAATTATACGTAACAACCGTCTTAAGCGATTGATGGAAATCAAAGCGCCAGAGGTAATCTTACGTAATGAGAAGCGTATGCTACAGGAATCTGTAGATTCACTTTTTGATAACACGCGTAAATCTTCTGCAGTAAAAACAGATTCTAACAGACCATTAAAGTCTCTTTCTGATTCTTTAAAAGGTAAGCAAGGACGTTTCCGTCAGAACTTACTTGGTAAGCGTGTAGATTACTCAGCACGTTCTGTAATTGTTGTAGGACCAGAATTAAAGTTATTTGAATGTGGTATTCCTAAGGGAATGGCAGCAGAGCTTTACAAGCCTTTTGTAATACGTAAGCTTATAGAGCGTGGTATTGTAAAGACTGTAAAATCTGCAAAGAAAATAATAGACAAAAAAGAGCCAGTAGTTTGGGATATATTAGAGAACGTTCTTAAAGGACACCCTATCCTCCTTAACCGTGCTCCTACGCTTCACCGTCTAGGTATACAGGCATTCCAGCCTAAGCTTATTGAAGGTAAAGCGATACAATTACACCCACTTGTGTGTACAGCATTTAACGCCGATTTTGACGGTGACCAGATGGCAGTACACTTACCACTTGGGCCAGAGGCGATACTTGAAGCACAGTTATTAATGCTTGCTTCTCACAATATCTTAAACCCTGCAAATGGTGCTCCAGTAGCAGTACCTTCTCAGGATATGGTATTAGGTCTTTACTATATGACAAAGGCCAGAAAATCGACTCCAGAGTTTCACGTAAAAGGAGAAGGAATCACTTTCTACTCTGCAGAAGAGGTAAACATTGCCTACAATGAGAAGCGTGTAGACATTAATGCTATCATTAAAATACGTGCTAAGGATTTTAATGAAAACAAAGAGCTTGTATACAAAGTAATGGAGACGACTGTAGGTCGTGTGCTATTTAATGAGGCTGTACCAGAAGAAGCTGGATATATTAACGAAGTATTGACTAAAAAGTCACTTCGTGATATTATAGGTGGTATTCTTAAGGTTACAAGTGTACCAGTTACTGCAGCTTTCCTTGACCGTATTAAGACTATGGGATATGGATTTGCATTCCGTGGAGGATTATCATTCTCACTAGGAGATATCATTATACCAGCAGAAAAGCACGGTATGATAGACGAAGCAAACGAGCAGGTAGAAGGTATTACAGGATCTTATAATATGGGTCTTATTACTAATACAGAGCGTTATAACCAAGTTATTGATGTGTGGACATCTACAAACGCTACTCTTACTGAGCTTTCTATGAAGCGTATCCGTGAGGATCAACAAGGGTTTAACTCGGTGTATATGATGCTTGACTCAGGAGCACGTGGATCTAAAGAGCAGATACGTCAGCTTACAGGTATGCGTGGTCTTATGGCAAAACCTAAGAAATCTAACGATGGAGGTGGGGCTATTATTGAAAACCCGATTCTTTCTAACTTTAAGGAAGGTCTTTCAATTCTTGAGTACTTTATCTCTACGCACGGTGCACGTAAAGGTCTTGCAGATACCGCTCTTAAAACGGCAGATGCAGGTTACTTAACACGTCGTCTAGTAGATGTATCTCAAGATGTAATCATAAACAGTACAGATTGTGGTACGTTAAGAGGAGTAGAAGTAGCTGCGTTAAAGAAAAACGAAGAGGTGATAGAATCTCTAAGTGCTCGTATCGTAGGTCGTACATCTCTTAATGATGTTATAAACCCGCTTACTAACGAGGTAATCGTTGAGGCTGGTGTTGAGATAGATGAAGATATCGCAGAGCTTATAGGCGCTGCACCAATAGAAACTGTAGAAGTACGTTCTGCGCTTACTTGTGAGGCTAAGAAAGGTATTTGTGTAAAATGTTACGGTCGTAACCTAGCTACTAATAAAACGGTACAAATGGGTGAGGCAGTAGGAGTAGTTGCAGCACAGTCTATTGGAGAACCAGGAACACAGCTTACACTTCGTACCTTCCACGTAGGAGGGGTTGCAGGAGGTGTATCTGAAGACTCTAGCGTAACAGCTAAGTTTGATGGTAAACTGGAGATAGAAGATCTTAAGACAGTAATGGGAGAAGATAATGAAGGTAACCCTGCAGAAATCGTAATCTCTCGTACTTCTGAAGCAAAAGTTTCAGATCCTAAGACGGGTATCACACTTAGTACAAATACAATTCCTTACGGTTCACAAATATTTGCCAAGTCTGGTGATAAGGTGAAAGCTGGAGAGGTAATCTGTAAGTGGGATCCATTTAACGGAGTTGTGATTTCAGAATTTGCTGGAAAAATTAAGTTTGAGTCTATTGAGCAAGGTATAACGTACCGTGTAGAGACAGATGAGCAAACAGGTTTCCAAGAAAAAGTAATTTCTGAATCTAGAGATAAGAAGAAAATACCAACATTAATCATTGAGGATAGCAAAGGAAACGCGCTACGTTCTTACAACTTACCAGTAGGAGCTCACCTTATGATAGATGATGGAGATAAGATTAAAGAAGGAAAAATTCTTGTAAAAATACCTCGTAGGTCTGCAAAGGCTGGAGATATTACAGGAGGTCTACCACGTGTAACAGAATTATTTGAAGCACGTAACCCATCTAACCCAGCAGTAGTGTCTGAGATAGACGGTGTAGTATCTTTCGGAAAAATAAAGCGTGGTAATCGTGAGATTATCGTAGAGTCAAAACTTGGTGAAGTTAAGAAGTACCTAGTAAAATTATCTAACCAGATTCTTGTACAAGAAAATGATTATGTAAGAGCAGGTATGCCACTTTCTGATGGTTCTGTAACGCCTAACGATATATTAAATATCAAAGGCCCATCTGCAGTACAGCAGTACCTTGTTAACGAAGTACAAGAAGTATATCGTCTACAAGGGGTGAAGATTAACGATAAGCACTTTGAGGTTGTAGTACGCCAGATGATGCGTAAAGTACGTATACAAGATCCAGGTGATACTATTTTCTTAGAGAACCAGCTTATTCACAAAGCAGACTTTATCGAAGAGAATGATGCTATGTACGGAATGAAAGTCGTAGAAGATGCAGGAGAATCTGAAAACCTGAAACCAGGACAGCTAGTAACTCCACGTGAACTTCGTGATGAAAATTCTTTACTAAGAAGAGAAGATAAGAATCAAGTAACTGCACGTGATGTACAACCAGCTACTGCTTCTCCTATCCTTCAAGGTATTACAAGAGCATCGCTACAGACTAAGTCATTTATCTCTGCAGCATCTTTCCAAGAGACAACAAAAGTACTTAACGAAGCTGCTGTAAGCGGTAAGATAGATTACTTAGAAGGTCTTAAAGAAAATGTAATTGTAGGTCATAAGATTCCAGCTGGAACAGGTATGCGTCGTTATGATGACATTCTTGTAGGTAGCAAGGAAGATCTAGCAAATATGATGCAAGAAAAGCAAGAAGTAAACTATAACTAGTACTTATTGTACTAACGTAACAGTTAGATATATAATCCCGTTTGGCTCTAGCCAAACGGGATTTTTTTTATTTCAGAAATGCACTACATTTTTTACATACACGGTAGTTATGATTTTGTGTGAGAGGATGAAGTTGTTTATTACGCTTTCGCGAAAGCGTACCAATCCTTACCTTCACCATATACAAAGTGAGGTATAGATATCATTTACCCCTTTAATTATTTACAAATCTATAAAGACACCCTAATGGCAGACGATAAAAAACAAAATGCAAACCAGAAGAAAATAAACATAGAGCTTACTGAAGATATGGCTCAAGGAACTTATTCTAACCTTGCAATAATAAATCATTCAGTATCTGAGTTTGTGGTTGATTTTGTAAACATTATGCCCGGTACTCCTAAAAGTAAAGTGAAGAGTCGTATTATCCTTACACCTCAACACGCAAAGCGTCTTGCAAAGGCACTAGCAGATAATGTAAAACGTTTTGAAAATGCGCACGGCGTTATTAAAGATTACGAGAAGCAGCCAGTGCCGCTTAATTTTGGACCTACAGGTCAAGCTTAATAAATTTTTATAGTAGGCATAGACAATAGCAGAGTTGATAATTTTGCCTAATTTTGATTTCTTAATTATTTGTTAAATAGGTCGCTATTGATACAATTGTAAACGCTATTACAATATTGCAAACCACACAATGCCGATTTAATTTAACACATTATGAAAATGTTAAAATAAGTCGTAAATTTCTAATGCGAAATATTTTTAAGTCTTTGCTGTAGTAGTAAGTGTCTTAAATATGTAAAATATCTCGCACTAAATCCCTACTTTTTAAAGTGTCAGAAAATAAAAAACACATCATTGTTGCTGTAGGAGCAAGTGCTGGAGGTCTAGAAGCTCTAAACGCTTTTTTTGATAATGTAGTAGAAAATTATGACTACAGTTATGTTATCATACAACATCTATCTCCAGACCATAAAAGTCTTATGGCAGAGCTGCTTTCTAAAAAGACAGAGGTGCCTATCGTGGCAGTTACAGACGATTCTATAATTGAGAGGAATCACATTTATGTAATTCCTCCTTCTATGAATTTAATCATAGATGAAAACCATTTAAGATTATTAGACAAGCCAGAAGCCAAAACACTTAATCTACCTATAGACTTATTTATGGAGTCATTAGGTAATGCTTATGGTAAAGAAGCTGTAGGTGTTATTTTAAGTGGTACAGGTAGTGATGGTACAAAGGGTGTGCAGGCTATAAAAAAAGCAGGAGGCCTAGTACTTGTGCAACAACCGGAAGATGCAAGTTTTGACGGAATGCCATCTAGTGCTATAAATACAGGTGATGTAGATTATATCGTGCCTGCCGGAGAAATGATAGACGAGATACATCGTTATTACAATAGTGGAGACGCACTTAACTTTGGAGATGAAATTACGATAGAAGATAACGAGCGTCTACGTGTAATTTTAAATATCTTACACACTAACACAAATATTAATTTTAATTATTATAAAAGACCTACCATCTTACGCCGTACAGAAAGGCGTATGACTAACCTCAAGATGGGAAGTTTTGATGCTTATATAGCATATCTCAAAATTCATCCAGAAGAAGTCTCAATTCTATATAAAGAGTTTTTAATAGGTGTGACAAAGTTTTTTAGGGATACAAAAGCTTGGAATTTACTAGAAGCCGAGACAATACCTAATATCGTTACAAACAAGCGTGATGGTGATACTGTAAAAGTGTGGGATGTTGCTTGCTCTACTGGAGAAGAGGCTTACTCACTGGCGATACTTTTTCAAGAGGAGATAAAAAGACAGGATAAGGATATAAAACTCAAAATATTTGCTACAGATATTTCTGAAGAGCATATACAGCAAGCATCTCAAGGAGTTTTTCCTAGCACAGTGACACAGAGTGTACCTCCTAGTAAATTACACACATACTTTATAAAAGATGATGATGAGTATAGAATTCATCCAGATTTAAGAAAGAAAATAATTTTTTCTAATCACGATATTTTAAAGGACCCTCCTTTTAAAAATATGGATATGGTCGTGTGTAGAAATTTACTTATCTACTTAAAGCCAGAAGTGCAAACTGCCGTTTTACATACATTACATTATGCGTTAAAGCTTAATGGTTACTTATTTTTAGGCTCTAGCGAGTCTAATACGGCTTTGCGTAACTATTTTGAGACCATTAATGCAAAGCTTAAAATATTTAAGAACATACACCCCTCAGAGCGATTACATAGTGAGTTACTTACTTCAAATGCAGATAAGAGTAGCTTTATGCTTTCGCGAAAGCAAAAAAAGACCCAGGTACAACCAAAGGAAACATTTACTAGTGATATTAAAATGAAAATAAGCAATGCGCTTATTTCTCAATTTGATACAGCCAGCGTTTTTGTAGATCAAGACTTTAAGGTGGTGGATGCAATGGGATCTTTTTCTAAATATGCACAACTACCAGACAGTGGTTTTTCTTTAGATCTACTTAAGATGCTTCCCGATAATCTCAAAACTGCTGTAAACTCTGCAGCTAGGAAGGCAAAACGTTCTAAAAAAGATTTTATTTATAATAATGTAGTGGCTATAAAAGCAGGTGTTGAGACCACAATTAACGTACTAGTAAAGCCTGTTTTTAATAATAACACAGATGACTGTAGCTATGTCATCACCTTTATAGAACAAGCCTTAAATCCTGATGCTGCGATTGCACGAGGCACTATGAATCTTGCTGCACAACCAGACGAGCGTATTAAAGACCTCATAGATGAGATAGAAGAAACTCGTGGTGAGCTCAAAAAAGCTTTAGAGGACGCAGAGACTAGTAATGAAGAATTACAAACACTTAATGAAGAGCTACTAGCCTCAAATGAGGAACTACAAAGCACAAATGAAGAATTACAAAGTGTAAACGAGGAGCTACATACAGTAAATGTTGAGCATATCGAAAAAATGGATGATCTAGCATTACTTAATGCAGATATGGACAACATTCTTAATAGTACGCAAATTGCTACCATATTTTTAGACAGGCAGCTTACTATTAGAAAATTTACGCCATCTATACAAGAGCACTTTAAGTTAATGAAACAAGACCTGGGGAGACCCATTGAGCATTTCTTAACGCAACTAGGAACTGGAAAAAAATCATCACTTAAAGAAAAGATTGAAAAAGTGATGAAGACAGGTAATGTAAATGAGACTCAAATTAATAAAAGAGATGGTCGCTCATATATAAGACGTATATCACCATTTTATACAGGAACTAATAAAATAGAGGGCTCTGTAATTACCTTTGTAGACATTACAAAAACAGTAGAATCTCAAAAGAAACTGAAAGAAAGCCAGCAGAAGTTTAAGGACTTTTATGAAAATGACCCAGTGATGCACGCTAGTGTAGATCCTTCTACAGGACGTATTGTAGAGTGTAATAAAATATTTATAGACACCCTTAAGCTCGAGTCAAGGGAGGAAGCTATAGGCAGGCGCATCTTTGATTTTTATACAGATAAGTCTAAGGCAAAAGGCCTGGGACTTCTAGATCAAATTCAAAAAACAGGTGTTATAGAGGGGGAACAAATGACTCTGGTAGATATAGATGGAGTAGAAATACCTATTATTCTCAATTCAGAACTTGTTATACCAGATGAAGGACCCTCGTACTCAAGATCTACATTAGTAAATATATCTGACCTACAAGAGGCACAGCAACTTATGTATGATAAGAACGAGGAGCTGCAACGCATTAATACAGACCTAGAGCAGTTTGTCTCTATTTGCTCGCACGATTTACAAGAACCTCTAGGTACAATACGCTTTAGTAGTGATGTGATCTTAAAGAAATTTGGTGAAAATCTTGATCCAAAAGCTACAGAGTATCTAGGTTATATCTATGGTGCAGCGGGTAGAATGGCAGACCAAATAAAAGGATTATTAGAGCATAGTCGTATAGGTCAAGAGTTAGAGCGTACAGAGGTAGATGTGCAAGAATTACTTGAGATTGTAAAATATGACCTAGGTAAACGATTAAGAGAATGCAAAGGTGAAATACACCTAAGCAGGATGCCATCTATCTGGGCATATAAGACAGAGCTTAGATTATTGTTTCAAAATCTTATAGGTAACTCTCTTAAGTATTGTAAGCCAGATGTAAGCCCGATGGTAAGAATATCTTCTTTTGAAGATGATGTTTTCTGGACATTTGTTATAAATGATAACGGTATAGGCATTGCTCAAGAAGACCTGGATAATGTATTTAAAATTTTTGGTAGAGCATCTACACAGCATAAATATGAAGGTACTGGAGTAGGTCTTGCACATTGTGAGAAAATTGTAAAACTGCACGATGGTAGTATCTGGGTAGACTCTCAAGTAAATGTGGGTAGTACATTTTACTTTAAAATTAAAAAGTAAGCATATGTCAACCCCTTCAAAATTATATCCAAAAAAGATAGACCTTACTAATTGTGATAAGGAGCCTATACATTTATTAGGACAAGTACAGTCGCACGCCTATCTTTTTGTGATAGATGCACTTAAAAAACAACTCGTACGTGTTTCTGAGAATGTATTTAATTTGCTTTCGCGAAAGCGTGAAGACATTCATACAATCTCTCTTGAAGATATATTTGGATCAACTGCTGGCACTATCAATACTCATATTGAAGGTAAAAATACCCAGGCTATTGAAGTCGAAGTTAAAGAGAAGAGATATGTAGTAATTACTCATTACAAAGAAGACCTTATTTATATAGAGCTAGAGCCTATAGTGGCACAAGCAGAAGCTCACATAGTGCAGCGACAGCTTTCTGATATTATTACAGATCTCAGTCAGGCTATTACGGTGAGCGGGATGTGTGATAAAACGGCAAACCTTATAAAAGAGCTTACTGGATACGACCGGGTAATGGTTTATAAATTTGACCAAAACTGGAATGGGACCATTATCTCTGAGTCTCGTGAAGTAGCGCTAGAAAGCTGGCTAGGGATGCATTACCCTGCCACAGATATACCACAGCAAGCACGTAAGGCATTTTTAACGCAAGGCGTGCGTCTTATAGCAGATGTAAAATCTAAGACAGCTGCTGTTTATCCAGAACTTAATGAACAGGGTTTTCCTTTAGACCTCACAAATTGCGAGTCCAGAGCATCTTCTCCTATACATATTGAGTATCTAGAGAATATGAAAGTGGGAGCAACACTCACGGCGGCTATAATAAGCAATGGTAACTTGTGGGGGCTTATTGCTTGCCACCATTACAGTCCTAAGTTTATAAATTATTACCAGAGACAGACTATAAAATTTTTGACACAGGTTTTCTCTACGCAGCTTACATTGCGATCTTCAAATGAGGTACTCACTCGTATTAATGCAACTGTAGCCACCAGAACAAAACTCGTGGAGCAAATGAGTGATGGGTGGGATGTACATAGTGGTCTTACAGAAAAAACCACATCTATGTTGAGCATCACAGAGGCAACTGGTGGCGCTATATTTTTAGAAAATAAGATTTCTACAGTAGGGGAGACACCTGCAAGTGACGATATATTAGACCTTGTAGACTGGATTTATAACTCGCAAATGGGTGATACATACACCTCTCATAATCTCACAAAAGAGTATGATAAGGGTGAGGCTTTCGCCAAAATGGCTTCCGGAGTACTTTGTGTTTTTGTTGCAAAGGGTGAAAAAGACTGTATTCTCTGGTTTAAGCCAGAGTTGAAACAAGTAATATCTTGGGGTGGAAATCCAGAAAAAGCTGTGGTAGAAGAAGGTAAGCGCTTGACGCCTCGTAAATCTTTTGAAAAATGGAACCAAGAGCAAGTACTTACGTCACTACCTTGGAAAGATTATGAAATTGCTTCTGCACAAGCTTTAAGAACAAGTATATCTAATATCATTATAAGTAGATATCAAGAAGTAAAAGAGCTTAATGATAAATTAAAAGAGGCTTATAAGGAATTAGAGTCCTTTAGTTACAGTGTTTCTCACGATTTAAGGTCACCATTAAGAGGTATAGATGGATTTGCTCAGATAATAAAGGAAGATTATTTTGAGAGCCTAGATGATTATGGTAAGAATGCCATACAGACTATTATAGACTCAACAAGTAAGATGAACACCCTTATAGATGATATACTAGCATTTTCTGGTATAGGCAAGGATCAAATTGCTATGGGAGTTTTTGATATGCAAGAGTTAGTAGGTGAGGTGTTGCAATTTTTACAGCTCGATAAAAAATATAATAACACCACTATAGAGGTAGAGGGAGATTTACCCAAAGCATATGGAGATAGAGGGATGATTTTTCAGTTATTAAGTAACCTCATAGGTAATGCTTTAAAATATAGTCATACAGAGGAAAACCCTACCATATATATAGGGGCAAGAAGAGATGAGTCTCCAGCAGTTTTCTATATAAAAGACAATGGCATAGGTTTTAATGAGGCTCATAAGGAAAAAATATTTGGCGTTTTTAATAGACTTGTAAAAGACGAGTTTGAGGGATCTGGTATAGGCCTAGCCATAGCACAGCGTGTTGTAGATAAACATAAGGGAACTATCTGGGCAGAAGGAAAGGTAGATCAAGGAGCCACTTTTTATTTTCAACTCCCTATTAGATAATGAAAGGATTTATAGTTTCTGTAGAAGATAACGCAAATGACTGTGCCTTAATGAGGCGCATTTTTGAGCGTGAGATGCCCTTAGTAAAAATCCATATTTTAGAGGACTCTCTTACTGCGCTAGCCTGGTTTCAGAGCTTTAAGGATGTTAAAAATACTCCAGATTTAATTCTGTTAGATATAAAAATGCCTAAATTAGATGGGCTAAGCTTACTAAAAGAAATTAGAAAAATAGAGCTTTTTACAAATTCACCTATTGTTATAATGAGCTCTTCAGACCAACTAAGTGATAGAGATAAGGCTTATGTATACGGTGCAAATAGCTATTTAGAAAAGCCTAAAAGTTATACAGAGTTAAAAGAAATATTACCTCTAATTTCAAACTACTGGTTAACCCTAAATAAATAATTATGGCAACAGAAGTACATATATTACTAGTAGAAGATACAGACTCTGATGCTGCTCTTATCACTAGACAAATACACAAATTAGATAAAAATTATAAAGTTCAAGTAGTAGATAATCTGTCTGATCTAGAGGTTGCGATAAAAACTTTTAATCCTCAACTCATAATTTCTGATTATAACCTTCCTACTTGTACAGGGATGGAGGTGTTAGAGCTATCTAGAGATAAGTCACCTACTGCTGTTTTTCTTTTTGTTACAGGCACATTACAAGATGAAGAACTAGCGGCAGAAACTATATTAAATGGCGCAGATGGTTTCATACTTAAAAAGCATATAAACGTACTAGCATCTAAGTTGTCACCTTATATAGATAAAATAAAAAATAGACCTATAATCGTTCAAAACACAAGAAACAGAATAAAACAGAGTACAGATCTTGTTAATGACATTAAAGATTATATGGATGATATTAATAAAGAAAACATCACTCATCAAGAGCGCATTGCCAAAATAAGAGAACATCTAGAAAAAATTAAAAAATCCCTATGATATTAGAACATCTTAAAGAAAAGACTAAAGCGATACACGATGAGGTAGAAGAAGATAACCTTACGGGCTTTATAATGGATGGCAGCATAAATCAAGCGCAATACGAAGAGCTCTTGAGGCAAAACTTTTCTGTTTACAAGGCGGTTGAAGATTTTATAAACGCGCGTTATGATAACTTGCCAGACGAGCTTAAGCCCTTTTCTGGTTATCAAAAAACAAATGCACTGGCAAAGGATATAGCTGGTTTTTCTAACTTTCCATTACCACAACCTACAGCTATAACTGGTCCTCGGGATTTAGGTACGCTTGTAGGAGCTTTATATGTAATAGAGGGGTCTATGATGGGGGGTATGATGATGAGTAAAAAACTACAATCTTGTGAGAAGTTGTCTCATATAGAAGCGCATTATTTTTATAACACAGACACAAAAGTAGCTGCTACTAGATGGAAATCATTTAAGGAAGCTGTATTGAGTTGCAAGTTTACAAGTGAGGATATAGATAAGGCTGGTGTAAGTGCCATTCATATTTTTGAGCACTTTAAAAAAGCTTATAAAAAGCCCACAATGTAGTATCACCTCATATCATTACTACGATTTACTTTTTTTATAGAGACTTATGAAATCTTACAAACTTAAAATAGAACAGGTAGATGACTTTGTACCTGAGATTGCAGGGGCATTTGGTGTGAATTTTACAAATAGTTTTGGAGAGTTTGCGGTAACAGTGCCATCTCATATAGGTACTGGAGAGATAAAGGGTATTAATTTTCCTAACGGTATAGGTTTACATATCATAAACTGTGATATGCACGATGATACCGAGTTCTATTTTGAAAATAATGGTATAAACTCTCTCAGGTTCATATACTGTATGAAAGGAGAGATTGCTCATAAATTTTCATCTAGCGAAGAAGAGATTGCTATACGCCGTGCAGAGCATTTTATTGCCGCACCTACCTATGAGGAAGACCAGATTTATATTATAAAAAAAGATAGTCCTGCCGTTATTTGTTATTTGGAGATAAATAAAGTTAAGTTTCAAGAGCAGTTATCGTATGATCTTAATAAGATAGATGCAGCTTATTATCCGCTTTTTGCAGATGTAAATGGGCTAACCCAAATTACCCATAAAGGTTACTACAGTCTACAGATTTCTGATATCATAGATAGTATTCTCAATAACGAAGATCAAGGTCTGGTTCGTACTAATTACCTAGGAGCAAAGGCACTTGAGTGTACTTCACTTATGCTTAAACTGTATAGGGAGGACTCACTAGAAGGTAATAAACGCACCACATTAAGACTATCAGATATGGATACTGTGGTAGCTGCAGTAAACTATATAGAAAATAACATTTCAAAACTTGAGACCATACCAGAAATTGCCGAAGCCGTAGGTATAGAAGCTCATAGGTTACAAGATGGTTTTAAGCGCAATTACGGGATGACCGTAAATGACTATATAAAAGAGTATCGATTAAAACGTGCCTTAACAATGCTCACCTCAGAAGATAAGAATGTCTCTGAGGTTGTGTATGCACTTGGACTATCCAGTAGGAGCTACTTCTCAAAAATATTTAAAGAAAAGTATGGTATTCCTCCTTCTTCATTGCGCAAGATGCCAGAGCTCTAATCTTGTTTATCAAGAGAATTTGTACTCCAGGCTTCTGGTTTTCCAGAAAATTTTGGTTTTGTGTTTGCCCATATGCCTTTAAAGAGATCTGAGTTGCGGTAACCCTGCAGAGCCTCGTTAGATTCCCAGTGACTGTGTGTAAAGAATATAGAAGGATCTTCGGCATCTTGCAGTAGTTCTAAGTAGAGACAACCCTTAAAAGCACGTATATCATTTTTTACCTTCTCAAAATTGTTTAAAAACGAGGGTATCTCGCTTTCGCGAAAGCGTAATTTCACCAGTCTTACAATCATTTATCTGTAAAATTTATCATTACCGTGTCTCTATAATTGAGGCCAAAGAGGCTAGCAGCACTTCCTACAGTGCTTGGGTTACTTTTATAAATAGCAAGCTCGATGTAACCACCAGAGTTAAAAACGGCTAGTTTCTTGCCTTCCTCTTCTCGCTTAGACTTTTCTATGTCAAAGTTTATAGCATCGCTATACTGCTTATAGATTTTTGTGATGTCTGCACCACGTGCTTCAAGCTTAAAGCTGCGACCTTTGCCCACTTCGTCAAATAGTTTTTTTGTGATGTTACTCACCACATTACCATAGTTATCTATATAAATGACGTTACCAGATATCTGGTTGCGAGCCGTGTTTATAACAGGTGCGATACCTGTAAGTTGTCTTATATTATCTATGTTTTTTCCTATCACACCTAGCGTACCACCGCGTGCGATATGACAGGCTGTCTTTACAAACACATCTAGTACAGTAAAGTTAGTAAGTGTACGGTCGTGTATGTTTATCTCTACTTTTTCTTCTGGTACAATATCTTTTGTGAGTAGCGATATGATACCATTATTTGCACATATAAAATAATGACCATCTAGTTTTACGGCTATATGGTTTGTTTCTGGGGTGAGCTCGCTGTCTACACCTATAACGTGTATGGACCCTTTCGGGAAATTTTGATACGCATTTTGAATTATATAAGCTGCCTCCATAAGATGAAAAGGCGATACAGAGTGCGATATATCTACAATACGCACATCCTCTAGCTCTGAGTAAATCGCTCCTTTTACGGCTCCTGCAAAAGGATCTTTCTCGCCATAGTCTGTTGTAAGAGTGATTAATTTCATATAAAGTACTGTGCTTTGTTTTCTTAAAGAGTTACTTGTTTAAAATAGTTATAAACCATCATTGTTTATTATTTAATCGTTAACAGGGTGTTGAACTCGTGTTTTGCTGATTAAAAAAGACGTATTTTAGTAGTAAACAAAGCTAAAATATTTTACGGACGTAACTCACTAAATCCTTCTGCCTTTTGAACGAATTAATCTTAGAACTCTCAGAAATCAATCCGCGCGAATTTTTTGGACAGCGCAATGCTAATATAGAACTCCTCAAGCAGTATTTTCCTAAACTCAAGATAGTAGCTAGAGGTAATAAAATCAAAGCTTACGGAGATGAAGATCTTCTAGAAGAGTTTGATAGGCGTATGACGATGCTTATGGATCACTTTGGGAAGTATAATAAGATAGATGAAAACTCAATAGAGCGCGTACTTACAAGTGTGAGTAAAGAAGATTATGAGACACCTGTAGAGAGTGGTGATGTGCTAGTACACGGGGTGAGTGGTAAACTCATAAAACCACAAACGGCAAACCAGCGTAAACTCGTAGAGCTTTCAAAAAAGAATGACCTAACCTTTGCCATAGGTCCTGCTGGTACAGGTAAAACATATGTAGGCGTTGCACTAGCCGTAAAAGCGCTTAAGGAGAAGCGAGTAAAACGTATTATACTCACGAGACCTGCTGTAGAGGCTGGAGAAAATTTAGGTTTTCTACCTGGTGATATGAAGGAGAAGCTCGACCCTTATATGCAGCCACTTTATGATGCCCTTAGGGATATGATACCTAGTGAAAAGCTAGAGACCTTTATTGAGAAAGGAGTGATACAAATTGCACCTATGGCTTTTATGCGTGGTCGTACACTTGATAATGCTTTTGTGATACTTGATGAAGCTCAAAACACAACACACGCCCAGATGAAGATGTTCCTTACTCGTATGGGACGTAATGCAAAGTTTATGATTACTGGAGATCCAGGGCAGATAGATTTACCTAGACGTGTCACCAGTGGTCTTAAGGAAGCGTTACTTATCCTCAAAACCGTAAAAGGAGTAGGGATGATTTATCTTGATGATAAAGATGTGGTGCGCCATCCTCTAGTAAAGAAAATGATTGCGGCTTATCGCGAGATAGAAAATAGAAACGACTAACATATTTCTATACTTTTAATTCGTAATATATCATTCAGAATTTTACTTTTGAAGAATAACTAATCGTGTTGTTTTAATACCTCAAAAGGATTAATACAACCGTTCAAACCAACCTATAGTGAACACTATTACAGACACTAATTTTAACTTCCCTGGTCAGAAATCTATCTACAAGGGTAAAGTGAGAGAAGTCTACACACTCGAAGATGATTTATTACTTATGGTTGCAACAGATAGGCTAAGCGCCTTTGATGTTGTAATGCCTAAAGGAATTCCTTTTAAGGGACAAATCTTAAATCAGATTGCTACTAAAATGATGAAGGATACAGAAGACCTCGTGCCTAACTGGCTCGTGGCTACGCCAGATCCTAATGTGGCAATAGGGAAGCGATGTGAGCCTTTTAAAGTGGAGATGGTAATACGTGGTTATATGTCTGGGCACGCGGCTAGAGAGTATAAAGCGGGTAGGAGAATACTTTGTGGTGTTGCGATGCCAGAAGGAATGAAAGAAAATGACGCCTTTCCAGAGCCTATCATCACACCAGCGACTAAGGCAGAGATGGGTGACCACGATGAGGATATCTCTAGGGAAGATATTATTAAAAAGAATATTGTTTCAGAAGAGGATTACTTGGTGCTTGAAGATTACACACGCAAGCTTTTTCAAAGGGGAAGTGAGATAGCAGCATCTAGAGGACTTATACTGGTAGATACCAAGTATGAGTTTGGAAAAACAGCAGATGGTGAGATTGTTCTCATAGATGAGATACATACACCAGACTCTTCTCGTTACTTCTATGCAGAAGGTTATGAGGAGCGTCAAGCAGCTGGCGAAGCTCAAAAACAACTATCTAAAGAGTTTGTGAGACAGTGGCTTATCTCAAATGACTTTCAAGGTCTAGAGGGGCAAACAGTGCCTGAGATGACAGATGAGTACATAGAGACTGTATCAGAAAGATATATTGAATTGTACGAGAATATTACAGGTGACGCTTTCGCGAAAGCAGATACTTCAAATATTCAGGAGCGCATCGAGAAGAACGTGCTCGCATACCTTGCAAAATAAGAGCATACCATCTTAAAAATTAATAAGCCCTTTCGTTACGAAGGGGCTTTTTTTGTGTTACGCTTTCGCGAAAGCGTACTTATATCACTTACTAAAGTCTAATTCAAACTTTGAAATCATTTGTAGTAATACCTCCTCAGTTTCTGTAAAAAATGGTCTTGCGCCTTG
>Ga0209295_1000269_pt1 | contig 36444 bp, 35 predicted proteins | sample Porto_5metaG_FD_187428 | JGI IMG/M metagenome (GOLD analysis project Ga0209295, IMG submission 187428) | Marine algal microbial communities from Porto, Portugal - Porto_5 metaG (SPAdes) (version 2) | ecosystem: Host-associated > Algae > Red algae > Unclassified | place: Portugal: Porto... | reverse complement strand
GCACGGGCTTCGCTACTGCCGGTTGAGGGGAAAACAAAATGTGAGTGAGCAAGTTCTTCTCACAGCTGCCTGTCAGAACATGAAGAAGATTGCCACACATCTAGCGAAGCTAGGTTAGGTGTGTGGGAGGCCTTTTTCATTCAATCTCATCCATCATCATTACGATGAAAATAAAAAAGATTGTAGAAAAACATGAGTTTCTCTACAATCTGAGAACAGTGTAAACTGTTCTTTTTTTGATGAGTATTTATGAAACAACTTGGAATCGCTTTGTAATGAACGCACCGAGAAATGCACAGGCTGTGTAGATGATGACCCAAATGAGAAAAGATTCATTTCCACCAATAGAGGTGAACATCAGAATCACACTCGCAACCAGCACAATCAATGTAGGAAACCAAATGTTCTTTAAAAACAATGTGCCGAAAATACCAATCAGCACAGAGATCATAGGGAAACCAAATACAACGAATAAGACAAAAACAGCCATGTTAATTACTCCTTTGAACCAAATTAACTATTTACATAAAAACATATAACAGTGCTGCACCCATATGCGGAAGGGCAAAGATGATGAAAAGAAAAGCCGTATCAAGACGAAACATCCGGTGTTCTTTTGTTTCAGAGTGATAGGCCGCTCGTGCCTCTTCCCCGTTGGTCCATGCACCCACAAGAAATCCAGATGCAACGAACGCAATAATAGAGATTCCACCACTGACAAACCCAATCCATTCATGGTGCTGTAATATGAGCGCCGCACTGCAAATCAACAGCATGGAGCAAACACCAGCAAAAAAAGCATGTTTCTTTCTCATTATGCTTCACTCCTTCAGACAGCTATTAGGAGACCGCATCACATATTTCAATGAAATGTCCATCAGGATCAGACACATAACTGACCGTTTGCCCCCACGGCTTCTTGGCAGGTTCCTTGATGACAGGTACTCCTTTTTCCTTCAAGGATGCAATTGTTTCATTCACATCATCCACAACAAAGCCAATCTCAAACGTTTGTGACGAGCTAACTGCCTCTGGAACAGGCAGACCAAGTGACTCTTTCACATCTTGGCGTGAATTAATCGATAAGGTCACTTCTCCTGTATCAAACTCAACATAGGATTCAACTCTTAATTTAATCGGGAAACCGAGGATATGATGGTAGAACTGAATACTTGCTTCAACATCGTTTACATATAGAATGGTATATTTCATTTTCATATGGAAAGCTCCTCTCTTCATATACGTGTCAAAACCGGAAAGGTTTCCCACTCATTTTACCACATAGGCAATAAGATTCATTTAATTCCAAAAAAACCAATATTACTACCTCATTCGTCTTGAAAAACAAAATGTGGTGACATATGATAAAAATGTAAAATGAGAAAAAATAGGGGGGACTTACATGTTGAAAAAAATCATGGTGGCTGTCATATCATTCGGTCTTTTAATTAGTTTTACACAAGTTGACACTCACACAGCGGATGCAAAGACAGTCAAGTACAAAAACTGCAAAGCACTCAACAAAGTGTATAAAGGCGGCGTGGCAAAAAGCAAAAATACGAAAAACAAAGGTGGAAAAACGAAGTACAAGCCTTATGTATCAAAAGCACTTTACTTAAAAAATAAACACCTTGACCGTGATAAAGACGGCATCGCATGTGAACGTTAAGAAGAAGAAAAAAGACCTGTCACAAGGTCTTTTTTCTTTGGGATCAATCTCGTCCCTTTGTGCCATCTTCATCTTTATATTAAAATAAAGATAGATTCAAAAAATGATACAAAGTGGGGTACTCAATTTGTCAACACAAGCTGATAAGAAAGACATCCGATTGATTGCCATTGATATGGATGGCACGCTGTTAAACAGTGAGCACGTCATTCCTGAGGAAAATAAACAAGCCATTAAAGAAGCAGAAGCCAAAGGGGTCCATGTGGTGATTAGTACAGGACGTACGCTGATGACATGCCGAGAGCTGGTCGAGCCGCTGAAACTCTCTTCTTATCTTGTCACAGCGAACGGAAGTGAAATTTGGGATTCAAACTTCCAGTTGATCGAACGGGAACTGCTGCATCCCGATCACGTTCAGATGATGTGGGATCTAAAAAACAGATACGAAACCGATTACTGGGCATCTACTGTGGATAAGGTGTGGAGAGGAGAATTCCCTGACCGCATTCATGACCACGAATGGTTGAAATTTGGTTTTGATATTCATGACGATGCTGTTCGTGAGGAAGTCCTCCATACATTGAAAACAAATGGACAGCTAGAAATCACGAATTCCAGTCCAACCAATATCGAAGTCAATGCAGCAGGCATTAACAAAGCGGCAGCTCTTGCAAAAGTAGCAGAACGCATTGGCTGCACAATGGACAACGTCATGTCACTTGGCGACAGTCTGAATGATATGGCGATGATTCAAGAAGCCGGATTAGGCATTGCAATGGGCAATGCACAAGAAGTTGTGAAAGAAGCGGCTGATTGGATTACGGCTCCTAATACAGAGCACGGGGTAGCAAAAGCCATCCAACATTGGGTGCTGTCTAAATAAACGAGGAGAAAAACAGATTGTTGACAAAGGGCTAAAATGAACTTGATTTTAGCCCTTTGTCTTCTTTTACGTGATAGAAAACCTTATTAAAAACTTACAAAGAAACCAGGTAATACAGGGAATCTATCCCCAAAGGAATCTTCTGCACTTCCTGTTAGAAAAACCTTTCCGCCTTTGTTTTTATTAATATCTACAACACTTGAAAAACCAACCCCGGAAACGCCAAAGCCTCTAATAGGAACGTCTCTTTTAAAACCACTTTTATATCTTAACTTTAATTTTCCATGAAAAACCCACGGACCTTTTGCGGCTGGCTTAACACTCCAATAAATATGCCTACGATCGCCAGTTACACTTAATGAAGCCGTTCCACCCGGTCCCCATTGTGTTGTGTTAGTGGAAACTTCCCCGGCTTTCTCTTGTAAAGCAAGTTCGCTTATTGAGGTGTTAGGCAATGTTTTTATAACAGAATCATATTTCCCACCAAAAACGACTTCTGACTCACTTGCTGAAACGGAACTCGAAAAAACAGTTAAAGCTAGAACAGAAACTAAAGCAAGGCTAATCATTTTTTGAACCACTATTTACACTTCCTTACAAATTATTTTTGAGTTATAATTCATAGAAAATCTAGGAGGTAATAAACAAAGATGATTAAACATGCGAATAAATTGAAGACTTTTCTAGACTTAATGGTAAACCCTGAAAAAACTGAAAATGCAATTCAAGACTTCCACACTTCCGGGGGGAAAATTATTTTCCGAGTTGATTATAAAAATGTCGATATTGCTTTAAAAATAGCCAGTTTACTTGGTGAAAACACATCAAATTATAGTATCCAGTTATTTAATTTCCCCGGCACTGATGATATAGATTTTATTCAATTTGCAATATCAGAAATTCATGAGCCCAAGCTGCTAAATTTTTTAGAGGAAATGCCCGAAAAGTGGTCATAGAGCTGCTCGTTTACCATCTAATTCCACTCTATTTAATTACAAATGTACATATAAAAGGAATTCAAAACAAGGTGAGTTCCCTTAAAATTCCCTTAATTTAGACAATTCCCCTTCAAGTTAACCATGATTTCACTTTTTTTCATATTCATATGTAGACATAAATTGCGGTTTGTTTTCGGTGTGGAATTATTCGGAAAATGATAATATATGTCATTATAGGGAATAGCAAGGAAGGGGTAGGGTCTTATGGAGATAGTTCTATCTTCTCATGTCGGTATGAAAATCAATGAATGGTATTATCATATTCAAAGATTTAACGTACCGGACGCCGAAGCATATAAAGAAGAAATAAAATCTTTGCTCGATGATATGGAAGAAAATCAAGATTTATTATTGTATTTCTCACTCATGGAGTTCCGACATAAATTAATGTTGGATTATTTGAACCCATTGGAAAATGGGAAAGAGCGCGCCAACTTTAGAGAGTTAGCAATGAAAATAAAAAAGGATCAAGAGAAATTAACAGGCTTGCTAGATTATTATTTTAACTTTTTCTACGGCATGTACGAATTTGAAAACTATGAATACCTCAACGCTATTACCTTCTACAAACGAGCAGAAAAAAAGCTATCTCTTGTAAGTGATGATATTGAACGTGCCGAGTTTAATTTCAAGATAGCGGAAATCTATTACCACATGAAACAAAACCACATGTCTATGCACCATATAGCCCAAGCAATAGATTGTTACAAAGAAAAAAACACTTATACTGTTAGGCAGATACAGTGTTCTTTTGTTATTGGATTAAATTATATTGATATGGGTTGCCCCGAAAAAGCAATGCCTCATTTTGAATACGCACTAAAAAAAGCTTCTGACAACTCAACAAAAAGATTAAAAGGATCGGCGCTTTATAATATAGGATTAAGTTATTTCCACAATGATGAACTACTAATGGCTATCAAATACTTTAACGAATCAATCCATTCATTTAAAGAACAAGGATACGAACATTTAAATAAAATTCTTGATCCGATGGTTATGTTGACAAAGTCATACTTTAAAACTGATCAAAATGATTTAGGGTTATACGCTTTAAACGAGGGAATAGAATTGGCTGGAAAATTGAAAGACGACATATTTTTAAATACATTCACTCTATTGAGATCATTGTATTTAGAAAACAATGTTAGTCGTTTAAAAGAAGCAATGGCTTATTTGGAGTCAAAATTTCTTTATGCGAATCTTGAAGATTTATCGAAAGATGCGGCGAAGCATTATAATAAGGCAGGAGATAAAGAGCGTGCAAACGAATTTTATGAGAAGATTCTTTATTTCCAACTCCAAATTAAGAGAGGGGATTGTCTTTATGAAATTTAAGTCAGTAGCAGCCGTATTAATTATTGTCAGTGTGTTAGGTGCTTTTAGTTATGTTTCATCTAACGATATCCATAATGAAGCCCAACGGGGACATACAACAAGTATCGGTTATTTTGCTTAATTAAAAAAGCCCTTTTCGGGGCTTCTTTTTTTATTTGAATCTCCATTCCTGCTTCTCCTTATCCCACGCCAGTTCATTTCTAGACATAAGGTTTCTAACGGTTTTTCTAATGGACTGTTCGTCTTTTCCTGATCATCTTATATATGATCCTGTATAGCTCCCTCTCAAGATCATTCATGAAATCACTACCGTGAACTATTTTATTTGAATATCTTTTTCATTAGCTTGCCGGTTGTTTTACCCGCAGCACGTCGCATGATACGTTTTCCGATAGTACCCTTTTGAACGGCATTGACGTCACCCAGGTATTTTGATGTCTTATAAAAGAATGATCTTATATTGTTTATGTTCATTTTACGCTCCTTTTACGTCTGTCAATTATTAAAAAACTCCCCCAATACTCCCCCAAATGAATGCTTTTGTCTGCATTTATTTCCAAACGTTTGTTCTTTTTTAATGTTCAAAAAGGTTGATAGAATAACCTTTTTGAGAATGAGACCGAAAGTATGCAAGAGACACAATCTCCTAGTTCTATTGTTATATTTTCTGACAATTTCATGTGCAGACTATTCAAAGTTGGTATAATCAATATAAATTCGAATATTCGGACTTTCTATTCCGCAATTCGGAACGACAAGGAGGGGTCCTATGTATCAAGTGGATATTAACTGTGATTTGGGAGAAAGTTTTGGTCAATACACCATCGGTTCAGATGAACAAATTCTTGAATATGTTACCTCAGCCAATATTGCATGCGGTTTTCATGCGGGAGATCCAACTGTGATGAGAAAGACGGTTAAAATGGCGCTGGATAAAGGGGTTCGAATTGGTGCACATCCAGGTCTGCAAGATTTAGTCGGTTTTGGCAGACGTCCAATCGCGATCTCAGCAGAGGAAGCCTATGATCTTGTGATCTATCAAATTGGTGCACTATCAGCCTTTCTAAAAGCAGAAGGCGGCATGATGCAGCACGTCAAACCACATGGCGCCCTTTACAACATGGCGGCTAAAAATACTGAATTATCTGAATCAATTGCGAAGGCTGTGTATGATATTGATCCTAACCTTGTGTTATTTGCGCTGTCAGGCAGTGAACTTGCGTCAGCAGGGGAAAGAATCGGTCTTCAAGTGGCACATGAAGTTTTTTCTGATCGCACGTATCAACCAGACGGGACACTGACATCCCGCCGTGAACCTCATGCACTCATTGAAGAGGATGAAAGGGCGGTTCAGCAGGTCATCCGTATGGTAAGAGAGGGAAAAGTGCGGACAATGCAAGGGGAAGATGTTCAGCTCAAAGCAGATACGGTGTGCATCCACGGGGATGGCAGTCACGCGCTTCAATTTGCAAAAACCATTACAGCGAAGCTAAAAGAAGCCACTATTCAGCTTAAGGCCTTTCGATAAATCGTCATCAAAGGGGGAAACAGCATGAAAAGAGAGAAAGCCAAACAGATGAAAGCTCCAAAAGGGAACCGTTCTATGCTGATGGGCGCAGCCTTTTTAATGGCAACGTCCGCCATTGGACCGGGATTTTTAACACAAACAACGGTGTTCACACAGCAGCTCGCAGCTAGCTTTGGGTTTGTCATCTTGATTTCCATTTTGCTAGACATTTTTGCGCAAACAAATGTATGGCGTATCATTGCCGTCTCGGAAAAAAGAGGACAGGACATTGCCAATATGGTTCTGCCGGGGCTCGGATATGTGTTAGCCTGTTTGATTGTCATTGGGGGTCTTGCCTTTAATATTGGAAATATCGCTGGTGCAGGTCTCGGTTTTCAGGTCATATTCGGCGTCGATCCCCGCATAGGGGCTGGGGTCAGTGCAGTCATTGCCATTCTCATTTTTGTCATCAAAGAGGCAGGAAAAGCGATGGACCGATTCACACAAATCGCTGGTTTTGTCATGATTGGTCTGATGCTGTATGTGGCTATTTCCACAGCACCGCCAGTTGGAGAAGCGGTCATGAGAACTTTTGTGCCAGAGAAAATTGACATGTTATCGATTGTCACACTTGTCGGCGGAACGGTCGGAGGTTATATCGTTTTTGCTGGTGGTCATCGTCTGCTGGATGCTGGCATTAAGGGGAAGGAAGCATTGCCGCAAGTGACGAAAAGTTCCATTTTCGGTATTTTGATCACATCCGTAATGCGTGTGGCTTTATTTTTAGCCGTTCTAGGAGTTGTCTCAAAAGGCTTACAGATTGATCCGTCGAACCCGCCTGCGTCTGTTTTTCAATTAGCATCTGGAAATGTTGGATATAAAATGTTCGGGATTATTATGTGGGCCGCCGCCATTACCTCAGTCATTGGAGCAGCATACACCTCCGTTTCCTTCTTTAAAACCTTCTCACCAAAAATCGAGAAAAATCAACGAGGCATTATCGTTGGATTCATTGCGCTCTCGACCATTTGTTTTATAACGATTGGAAGACCTGTGAACATATTGATTTTGGTTGGGGCCATCAATGCATTGATCTTGCCGCTTGCACTCGGAACATTGCTGATTGCTGCCTATAAAAAAGAAATTGTCGGTGATTATCGCCATCCATTCTTTTTGACCGCAACAGGTGCGTTTGTTGTTGTCATCATGGCAATCATGGGCGGATATACCATCATGAATGAAATTCCAAAACTATGGAGCTGATCACATGAAAGCATATCAAACCTATAAGCCGTCACAAATAAGGGAATTGATTCGTAAGCAGAAGATCACAGGCCCAACGGCTGGCTTTGCTGAGGGATTTGCGCAAGCCAACTTAATGATCGTCAAAAAAGGGCTGGCCTTCGATTTTCTTTTATTTTGTCAGCGGAATCCGGCTTCGTGCCCTTTGCTTGATGTGCTCGACCCAGGTGATCCAGTGCCAAGGCGTTCAGCACCTGATGCCGATATTCGAACGGATTTCCCTAAATACCGTGTTTACAAAAAAGGGGTTCTTCAAGAAGAGATAACAGATATTTCTTCCTATTGGGAGGATGATATGGTGGGCTTTCTCATCGGATGCAGCTTTACGTTTGAGCATGCACTCATGCTGAATGACATTCCTGTCCGCCATATTGAAAATGGACATAATGTCCCAATGTATCAAACGAACATTTCATGTGAAAGGGCAGGTGTATTCCATGGTCCGATGGTTGTCAGCATGAGGCCGATCCCAGCGCATCAAGTCACAAGAAGTGTTCAGGTGACGTCTAGATTCCCATCGGTACATGGCGGTCCTATCCATATAGGTGATCCAGTTGTGATTGGCATTGAACATGTAGATCAACCAGACTTTGGAGAGCCATCTGTGATCAAAGAAGGGGAAGTTCCGGTGTTTTGGGCATGTGGTGTGACGCCGCAAGCCATCGTCATGCACACTAAGCCAGACATTGCGATCACCCATGCACCCGGTCATATGTTTATCACAGATGTAAGAGATCAAAAGCTCGGTGTCCTGTAGAAAGAGAGGTGTCATAAGAGTGGCATTTTCAACGATAAAAGATACGATCACGTTCCACCCGCTAGGAGACGCAGCCATTGTCATCCAAGCCGGGACTGACATAAGTGAAGACATTCATGAGCGTGTGAAGCAGCTGTTTTCGTGTATTGAACAGCATCCATTTGAAGGATATGTGGAAGCTGTTCAAGCTTTTACAAACGTGACCGTCTTTTATGAGCCCTATAAGGTGTATCAATCTGCTCAGCTTAAGCAACGTGCGATCTCTCCGTATGAATGGGTCAAAGACTATATTGAAAACCTCCTTGAAGACAACTGGCAGGAGGGGAATCAGGCAAAGCGCCGGATCGTCGACATTCCTGTATGTTATGGAGGAGAGCTCGGTCCTGACTTAGAAGAAGTCGCCCGTATCAATGATTTGACGCCTGAAGAAGTTGTACGCATTCACACCTCCGGAACGTATCTTGTCTATATGATTGGGTTTGCTCCTGGGTTTCCGTTTTTAGGCGGACTTTCTGAAAAAATTGCAGCTCCGCGCAGACAAACACCAAGAATGTCGATTCCAAAAGGATCTGTGGGTATTGCGGGGAAGCAGACAGGGGTTTATCCGATATCTACACCCGGAGGCTGGCAGCTCATTGGACAAACCCCTTTGTCCTTATTTCGGCCGAATGCTGAGAGACCTAGTCTACTAAAGGCAGGGGACGAGGTTCGATTTGTTCAACTGTCTGAAAAGGAATTTTTCAGCATGAAGGAGGAAGATCGTTGAGTATGCATGTCATCAAGCCAGGAATGTTCACCACCATTCAAGATAAAGGGAGAATAGGCTATCAGAAGTACGGTGTGTTAACGAGCGGCGGCATGGACCCGCTCTCGCTCCGAATTGCCAACATCCTCACCGGGAATCAAGAAAAAGAAGCGGTGCTGGAAATCACTTTAATGGGGCCCGGCCCAGCGTTGACATGTCAGAAGGATCAGCTGATTGCCGTGACCGGTGCTGATGTGGAGATTGAGATTGACGGGGAACAAGCGCCTCTATGGAAACCACTCTTCATTCGAGCAGGAAGCACGATCACCTTTGGCCCTTGTAAGAGGGGATGCCGCTCCTACCTCGCTGTAGCCGGTGGATTTGATGTTGAGCCGGTGATGAAAAGTAAAAGTACGTACGTCAGAGCGAAGATAGGCGGGATAGAAGGGCGTCCGCTAGAAAAAGGAGACGTCCTGCCAATTGGAGAACCGTCACCACTGGCGGAGCGCCTCGTTCACATGTTAAAAAGCAAAGGGGAACGTGCGCCAGACTGGACAGTCAATCATGCGCATTTTTTGCCTCTCGGGAAATCACCAGTCATTCGGGTGCTGGCAGGCAGACATCTATCTCATTTTCAGGAAGAATCGCAGCAAGCTTTTTTCGAACGGTCTTATCAGGTCACTCCCCAATCTGATCGTATGGGATGCAGATTGAAAGGGGAACCGATTCGTTTAAAGCAAAAACTTGAATTGATTTCAGAAGCGGTTGCTTTTGGCTCTATTCAAATTCCTCCTGACGGCCAGCCGATTATTCTGCTCGCAGATCGTCAAACGACAGGTGGATATCCCCGTATTGGTGAGGTGGCAACAGTCGATTTGCCGCTCATTGCGCAGGCGATGCCTGGAGCGAATCTCACGTTTCAACAAATTGGCCGCCAAGAAGCAGAGCAAGCCTTATTCACACAAGAAGCAGAGATGAAGGACCTGACGGCAAGATTAAAACTCGAAGCATTTTCGTTTTAGAAAAGGTGAGAAACATGCAGAACACAAATAAAACCGTTGTGAAATCAATGGAGATATTACGGCTTTTTATCACTCGCGAACAATTAACGTTAAATGACATGATTGAGCTCTCGAGCATGCCCAAAACATCTGTACACCGAATGGCCAACTCGTTAGCCGATATGGGGTTATTAGAAAAGCATCCTTCAGGTGTTTACCGATTAGGATTGGTGTTCCTTGAATACGGTCAGCTTGTCGCAGACCGCCTTGATATCCGTAGAATTGCAAGGCCCTTTATGAAAAACTTGCGTGATGAGGTAGGTGAGGCTGTTCAGCTCATTATTCGTGAAGGAGATGAAGCCATTTATGTAGAGAAAATGGAAGGAACGCAGCCTGTCCGGCTCTATACCGCTGTCGGAAGAAGATCCCCATTATATGCGGGAGCTTGTGCGAGAAGTATTCTCTCCTTTTTGCCAGAGGAAGAGAGACTTGCCTATATTGATTCGGTAGAGCTCGGGAAAATCGGGATCGGAACCATTACCGATAAAGATGTCCTGCGAAACATGATCGAAGAATCAAACAGACGTGGATATACGTTAAGCTATTCAGAGCTTGAAAACTATACTGCGGCTATTGGAGCGCCCATTTTCAATCATCATGGAGAGGTGGCAGCAGGCATTAGTATTGCGGGGTTTGAGGCCGGCTATCAAAAGGAACGGCTTCCTTATTTAATTGAGCAGGTCAAAAAAGCGGCCAGCGGCATTTCAAAAGAATTAGGTTTTACAACTGAACAAATAAAAAGCCAATGACCGTTAAGATCATTGGCTTTTTGCGTGTTCATGATTAGAAAGTTTTACCTAAAGCTTTTGCACGTTCGATCGCATCTGCTTTAATTTGTTCTGCTTTTGCAGGCTCAGCATTGTGACCTTCAACAATAAGACCTTCGAAAGAAGGAATACCGAAGAAGTTTGCAATTGTTCCAAGGTAACGGTGACCTGCTTCTAGTTCAGCAGCAGGACCTTCAGTGTAGTATCCGCCACGTGCTTGGATGTGCAACGCTTTTTTGTCTGTTAGTAATCCAACAGGACCTTGCTCAGTGTATTTGAATGTTTTACCAGCTACAGCAACAGAGTCGATGTACGCTTTAAGAACTGGTGGGAATGAGAAGTTCCAAAGTGGTGAAACAAATACGTATTTGTCAGCAGAAACGAATTGATCGCTTAATTCGTTTAGGCGAGCAACTTTCGCTTGCTCTTCAGCTGAAAGTGTATCGAAGCCAGCACCAGATTGAAGCTTGCCCCATCCAGCGAATACATCTGCATCAATGTGAGGAATGTTTTCTTTGTACAAATCGATATGTACAACCTCGTCACTTGGATTTGCTTCCTTATAAGATTCGATAAATGCTTTAGCAGTAGCCATACTGTAAGAAACTGTTTCATCATGCGGATGTGCAGTGATGTATAAAACTTTTGCCATGTTTATTCAATCCTTCCTGTTTCAATGATTTTTTTAGTGTATCCCAAAGATACACTGAATATGTGGCATCTTTAATCATATTGGAATGCTATGAAAAAGATGTAACAAGCACAGTTACATAAAAACTGATATTTTCATTGTAATCACTATATAGTTTGAAGTCAAGGTATAAAGTCTTGAAATCAAGATAAAAAGTTTGTAAATTTTTCTGAAACGCTTCAAGTCCGCGATTTAAGCAAAAAAACCCTACTCCCATTGAACAAAAAATGGATCGATATCGCAAGTAAAGTGTTTGTAAATGCGCTCATCCTGCGTTTTTGAAAAGAAGGTGGATGCCTTTAAGCCATCTGCTACAAGCATTTGCACTTCTTTTTCGTATATATAAGAGAAGGCAGGAGAGAGTGAGGGATAAGAGTGGGACGATCCTATGTTGCGATTGGAGATTCCTTAACGGTTGGGGTGGGGGCACGTTTATTTGGCGGCGGTTTTACGGAGCGATATGCGGCGAAGCTTGAAAAGAAGCTGCATATACCAGTGAAACTGTCCGTATTTGCGAAATCAGGGTTAACAACGGAAGAAATCTTGCAGCTTTTTCAGCGGTCTGATGTAAGACGGGCGATTGCTCATGCTGACATCATCACCATCACAGGCTGCGGGAATGATCTTGTTCAAGCTGTTCTGCAGTATGAAAAAGGTGAAGATGAAAAGAAACTGCTGCAAGCGTCTATGCATTGTCAGGCGAATTTTAGCAAAATGGTTCAAGAAATCGCCCTGATAAAAAGAGGGCAGCATCAACCATACTGCGTATATTTATTGAATTTATATAATCCTTTTCCTGAGATTCCGATCGCCGAGAGATGGCTGAAGCAATACAACCATCACCTTCGCCAGCTTGCTGCGAATCCACATGTAGAAGTGGTGGATATTTACGGTGTATTTGAAGGTCATCAAAGCGCATACTTATCGATTGATCAATTTCATCCGAACCACAAAGGATATGAAGCAATGGCAGAAGCGCTGTTTCAACAATCCGCTAAGCAACTGTGATCCCGCGGGATTACAGTTTTTTTCATTCTTTTAAATGAAGGGCTGTTTCGATATGATAAAAGAAACAAAGACAAAAGAGGTGGATGCATGCAGGAGATGAGTGCGTATTTTCATGAATTGAAAGGAACAGCTTATGAGGTAGGAAAGCAGCAGGCTATTTGGCTGAAGGAACGCCCTTTGCTTAAGAAACAATACATTCAATCAGAACCGTTATCAAAAGAGGCTGTGAAGGAAACAAAGCAGCTGGTTCGACCGTTTCTTCCTCAGTTAGAAGAAGAGCTCTCGGGATTTTGTGATGCTATGCAAATAGATGAAAGCGATTTGACCTTTTTCTATTCTTCGCATCTTCAGCCAGGCTGTTCCCATTGTGTGATGCAGAGGAATGAGGCTGCCAATCAACAGACGGTGATGCTTCGCAACTATGATTTTTCTCCGCTGTTTGATGATATGCGTCTTGTATCTACGCATGTGAAGGGCTCAGCAGTCCATACAGGCTCATCATTAATCTTATTTGGTCGATCGGATGGGATGAATGAACATGGTCTATCGGTAACATTTTCTGCATGCGGTCCGCCTGTTGGCAACGAACCAGGCTTAAAGCCGCCGGCTGTTGCTGGCTTGCAAGTATATCATGTCATTCGTGCTGTGCTAGAGTCCTGTAAAACGGTGGAGGATGCCGTCCGTTTGGTACAGGAAATGCCTGTCGCGTCTAATGTTCACCTCATGCTTGCTGACCGGAAGGGAGAGGCGGCTGTGATTGAAATGATTGATGGGCAAAAAAAGGTGAGAAGGCCGGAGCGTGGATTTATTGCGGCTACGAACCATCCGCTCGCTGATCACACGGCAAAAGGGTTGACGAAACATCATTCTGTTGTCAGGTACGACATGTTAATTCAAGCTTTAGAAGAACAGCCGTCAAGCGAGTCTCTTACGGAACTATTTCAGGCAGAATACCCTGCTGGTCTGACTGTGCACAATTATGAAGAGCTGTTTGGGACGATGCGAACCGTCATGTTCCGGCCGGAGGAAGGGACGATGGAGTATTGCTTTGGCTCTCCCGTCTATAATCCTACCTATTCATTAAAGGTCGGGGGCACACTGCCATTTCATGAACAAACGATTCAATTTCATCAAAAGGATTATGGACCTTCCTTTTGGAGAAACGTGTGAGTCTTTCATTTTGTCACAGCCTGTGTGCCAAATTTAGATCAACTTCAGGTTGCATCGATCAGTGAAAGCGTTTTATATTAAAGTGTGACAATAGACCTATTTAAGCAGAAGGAGGCATTTCATGTACATAACGGCACGAGAACAGAAAGTGATCAAATATATGATTCAGCAAAATCGTTATGTCACCATTCGTGAGATCGCCGATTCTGTTCAAGTAAGTACAAGAACCATTCATAGAGAACTTAAATCCATTAAACCTATTTTAAAGAATTACAACCTATCACTTGATAAACAGCCGGGGAAGGGCTTGAAGGCGGTCGGTGAACAGGAAGACAAACAGCGGCTTCTGTCTCATATTTCAAATGAAGACCAAATTGAATATAGTTCTGATGAACGGAAGCTCTTAATCCTATGTGCCCTGCTTGAAGCAAAAGAACCGGTGAAATTATATACACTTGCAGCTGACTTGCAGGTCACAAATGCGACCATCAGCTACGACTTAGATGAACTGACGGACTGGATCGCTCCTTACGGTTTACTGCTTATCCGCAAGCGTGGGTACGGCATTGAATTAAAAGGACCGGAGGAAGCCAAACGAAAAATTGTCGGGAACCTGATCGTGGACCGTCTCGACATTCAATTATTTCTCGAAACGATTGAAATGAATATTAAACATCGAACGAAAGCGACTGAAAAGGTGTTTGGGGTAGTCAGTCGAGGACAGCTGCTCAAGGTAGAAAGGCTGCTCTTTCATTTGAAAAACAGACTCTCTCTCTCGTTGTCAGATAGTGCCTATATTGCACTTGTCGTTCACTTAACCTATGCCATTGAACGCATTCAAATCGGTGAAACCATTCGGATGGAAGAGGAAGAATTGCTTGAATTAAAGCGGACGAAGGAATTTGAATCTTCACTCAGAATCGCACGAGCATTAGAACGCATGTTTAATGTAGAGATTCCTGAAGCTGAAGTTGGATACATGACCATCCATTTGCGCAGTGCAAATCGAAGCTTTACGGCAGAATACCGCATTGATGAGATTGAGTTAGATATCGCGCTGAGAACGAAGAAACTCATTGACTTTATTTCTCATAAAACAGGCTATCATTTAAATGAAAACGATTCATTGTATGAGGGACTCGTGTCTCATCTTGAACCAGCTATGAACCGATTAAAAGAAAAGATGCGGATTTATAATCCGCTCACACAACAAATAAAAAAAGACTACTTCTTGCTGTTCATGGCGATTGAAGAAGGTGTGGAGCGCTTCTTTCCTGAGATCGAATTTCCTGAGGATGAAATTGCCTTTATCGTGCTTCACTTTGGTTCGGTGCTTGAAATTAAAAAAGAAGAAACCAAGATTCATGCATTGGTCGTTTGCTCAAGCGGTATCGGTTCGTCAAAAATGCTCGCATCACGATTGAAAAAAGAATTGCCTGAAATCGCCAAATTTGATCTATCTTCCTTAATGGAGCTAAAGGAAATCGACGCTGCAAGCTATGACATGATTGTATCAACCGTGCCGATCCCCTATGAGCATATTGATTACATTATGGTCAGCCCGCTCTTAAACGAGGATGACGCAGTGCGGGTCAAGTCTCATATTAAACGAAAAATTCCTTATCTGATTGAGAAAAAAAGAGCGCAGGAATCTGCAAAAGAATCGGTGGAGGAAACGGTTGATATGATAGGAATGGCAGAGCAAATCACGAATTATATGTCAGTGATTCGCAGCATCTTGTCCCATTTTACAATCGAAAAAAAGAAGACGACGGAGCAGCATGAGTCAACAATGAGAGAGCTGATGCGTCAGGTTGAAAGTCAAGGCTATTTAGAACGTGCAGACGAAGTGACAGCCGGTTTGCTTGAGCGTGAGCAGCAAGGTGGTTTAGGCATTCCAGGAACCGAGTTTGCTCTTTTTCACTTAAAGCATGATCTCATTAAGAAACCGGTCTTTCATATCTATGATCTTGATGAGGCATACGAGATCAAAAGCATGGATGGCGGGCAGCAGCTTATGTCCAGAATGCTCCTCATGCTAGCGCCGCTAGAGCTTGGCAAAGAAGGGTCTGAAATGTTTAGCCTGATCAGTTCATCTATCATTGAAAGCGAAGAAAGCATGGCGCTTTATGGACAAGGAACAAAGGAAGAGATTGAACAGAAATTACATCAACTTTTTTATCAATTTGTCAAAGAGGCAAAATGGTAAGAAAAAAGCCGAGAGCTTATTCGCTTCTCGGCTTTTTTGCTGTGACACAGACAGCGAGGGTGGGACGAATCTCCTCATATTCAACAGAAAACTGATCAAATCCAGCAAATTCTAAATCATTGAGGATGCTTTCGCTCATTTCTTTTGTTCGATTGGCGTCCGCTCCTTTTTCTCTTGGTTGCATCACAATGACGAGTGTTCCATCCGGCTTCAAGGTGTGATAAAGGTTGAGTGCGCCAGCCTTTGGGTCATCCCAAATCGTATAATTGTTAACAGAAAGTACTTTGTCATACTGATCCGCTGGCAGGCGTGTTTTTTCAATTTTCCCGACATACAGCCGGACCTGCTTCTCTTTGGATCGTTTCTTTATACGCGAATGCGCCTGTTCCTTCATAGTTGAAGAAGCATCTAGTCCATCAATGTGAAGATCGTCAAAATGCTTGAGCATATGTTTGATGCTATAGCCGGGGCCATAGCCTATTTCCAATATGTTTTCACCATCTGATAAATCTAAATGCTGGATCGCCCATTGATTCAGTGCCTTATTTTCATTTGCCATAATAAAACCTGCGATGCTTCCGAGCCAGCCTTTTGGTCTGCTAAAGGTTTTAGAAATGGTTGACAGCATGTGAGAACGCTCCTTTTTTATGTTTATGTAACCGATTTTTCCCATCATGAAACCTGTCAGTTTTCAAAACGCATCGATGACGCATAGGGATGTTTGAGTGAAAAAATGAAGTGGTAATGAAAGGATACATCAACAAATCAAGGAGGAGCTTACACATGGATTTACGTGAATACTTAACAAATGGCATTCCGCGCCAAACGCAGGATCAGCAGCCAGGCAGTGAAAGAGAAATGAATCCTGCGCCGATCTATGAGGATGAATCGTATAAAGGGTCTGGTAAGCTAAAAGGAAAAGTAGCGCTGATTACAGGGGGAGATAGCGGAATTGGACGTGCCGTTTCTGTCGCGTATGCCAAAGAAGGAGCTCATGTCGCGATCGTATACTTAAATGAACATGAGGATGCAGAGGATACGCAAAAACGTGTAGAACAGGAAGGCGTCAAATGTTTAACGATTGCAGGGGATGTCGGGGACGAAGCCTTTTGTGAGAAAGCGGTAGAAAAGACAGTTGAAGCCTTTGGACAGCTGGACATCTTAGTCAATAATGCGGCCGAACAGCATCCGAAAGAACGTATTCAAGATATTTCTAGTGAACAGCTTCACCAAACCTTTAGAACCAATTTCTATTCTTATTTTTATTTTACGAAGAAGGCACTCGATTACTTAAAACCGGGAAGTTCCATTATTAATACAACATCTATTAACCCGTATCGAGGCAACAAAGTGCTCATTGATTATACAGCGACAAAAGGGGCCATCAACGGCTTTACTCGTTCTATGGCACAGTCGCTTGTAAAAGATGGAATTCAGGTAAACGGTGTAGCGCCCGGTCCAATATGGACGCCGCTCATTCCATCTACATTTGATGAAGACAGTGTCGAAAGCTTCGGGGCCGAGACGCCAATGGGAAGACCAGGACAGCCTGTGGAGCATGTAGGCTGCTATGTACTGCTTGCTTCGGACGAATCGTCTTATATGACGGGACAGACACTTCACGTCAACGGCGGTTCCTTTATGAATACATGATCAATAGCACGCCGCCCAGATTTAATTGGGCGGTGTATTTAGTATTTCTTCCGATTCTTCTGTACAGATGAGACAGACCATATGATAATGCCCACAACAACCGCTGCAATAACAAGTGAACTCAAATGGAACATCGTTTCATGATGCATATTCAACTTCCCCTTTCAATGTATCCGTTTTTTATAGCATCAGCTAGAAGATGTCTTTTTATGAAAAACACATTTCTTTGTTTAATGAATGGATTGTCGTGGAAACCTAAGAGTACGGATGACATTTTGAAGGAGTGAAGATACATGTCACAAGAAGAGTTAAAACAAAAGGTAATGAACTTATTAAACGAACAAAAAGTGGGAACATTGGCGACTGTTGAACAAGATAAGCCGCATACCCGCTATATGACTTTTTTTCATGAAGGGCTGACATTATATACACCAACAAGCAAAGAAACACATAAAGCGGATGAGATTGAAAAAAATCCGAATGTTCATATTCTCATTGGTTATTTAGGTGAAGGATTTGGGGACACATATGCAGAAATCGCAGGTAAAGCCACATTAACGGATGATCCAGAACTGATCGACCGCCTTTGGTCTGATGAGATGGAGAAATGGTTTAAAGGAAAAGATGATCCAAACTTAGTGATCCTTAAGATTGACCCAACCTCCATTCGTTATATGAACGAAGGAAACCGGACACCAGCAGAATTATCACTTTAACACTTGCGTAAGTTGGGGGAACGTGTTATAGTTTTATATTAAGTGTTGAAATAGCAAATAAATAAAGAAAGTAAACTTTCTTTTTTCTATGACATAATGAGAAGCAATAGAGCTTCTACTTGATAAGAACGAGACGCTGTCAAAGCGAACAAACTTATTCTTTTCCTTCTGCAACCGCCCCCCTATAAAAGCGGAAGAATGGAAAAAAGACGTTTTGATTTACAATTCACACTGGCACGGCTTCGGAGCCGTAAGGACGAATGAGAGGTAGGGCTTTCGTTGTCTTGTTATCCAGAACTTCCATGGCGTTTACTTTCAAACGTAGGTTCACTCGGAACACATATGACACACTGATATGATCGAATCTTAATTCATACACTCCGTGACGGAGATTAAACATTGATTATTTATTTGCATGAAAAGAGTAAGAAACGGGCTGCCATCTATTTGGCAGCCTTTTTACGTTTTAAACAATAAAATAGGAAAAAGGAAGATAAAAGCGGATACCGTCCGCATGATATCTCCTTCAAAAAGATCCGCCGCCAACAATAGAACAACGAACACTCATCGACAGAAAGAGGGAATGCTTCATCATTACTCACTTCGCCCTTTCTTCTGATACCTCCAAATCCGGCCAATAAAAAAGAACATCACCGTAAACAAAATAGAGAAGATCAACATGTCCAGCAGTGTCACACCTCTATCTGGATGCACAACCCCAAACCAAACCCATTGAAGAACAAAAGAGATAGCAAAATAAAAGATGGATTCTTTCATGAAATTCTCCTTTTTACTTGTTTTTTTGACTGTTTAGCCACACCATCCAGATGAAAAAGGAACAAATGGCGCATGCGAGCAAAGTAACAGGCGGCAAGGTGTACCAGCTAGTCAGCCCCTTTACAAAGCACATATAAAAAAAGAAAATGGTAATAGATACGAGCACCCCTTGCTTGAACCAACGGGGAACACGCAGCCAAGCCGCTAGAATGATCGATGATAGCTTATCCATTGAGATAACATCCTTTTTTTGAATCTGATTGGATTTTATCGTAAATAATCAAATATGTAAAATATGGATTTAGAAAGTTGGAATGGTATTCTGCTAGCATGAAACATTCTCGCTGCACTGACGTATAAGAAAAAGGAACTCCATGAAAGGAAGCGATCAAGTGAAAAGAATACCAGTGATTTTCCTCAGGTATATTGTCTTCTTTATTCCAGCAATCATTCTTAGTGTCTTGGTGTGGAACCATTACCAAGATGATTTGTCAGCAGGGAAAGCGACGCAATATGACGTCAAACAAATATTTACATTCGATGAAGGAAAACGAGTGGTGAGTGCTGTATCAAAAAACCAGCAGCTCCATTTTGCAATGTATGATCCTCAATCAGGAAAAAGAATCAGTGAATGGACCACGGAAAGCGATACGTTTAATGAAATGCTGCCATCTATTCAAGGGAACAACCTCTTACTTGCTTTAAAAAATAAAGAGGGGCAGCTGTTGATCGAGAAACTGTCTCCAAGCGGAGCAAAGAAAGAACTCGTTAAGCAAAACTTACAGATTCCCTCATTTTTAAAAACGAATACATATCAATGGAATGGACGACTCTTGTTTACAGGAGAAAAGGAAGGCGCTGCTGCGGTCCTCGGTGAGCTAAAGAATGGTCAGTTTCATGTCCACAATCTCAACGAGCTGAAGCTGCCAGCAAGACCTGTTTCCATCGATGTCGTCATGAATTCTTTTAGAGGGCAGACCCCATTCCCTATGTTTGAATTGACTTTGAAAAATGACCAGAAGGCGTATGTCAGCGGAATCTCAAACGAGAAGCATCAGCTTGGGGTCTATGTCTCCAAAAGTGCTGAACCGTTTAGCCTCATTGAAGATAAAGTCGTGCAGCAGCTGCAAAAAACGATCGGATCATCACAAAACGTTGCTGTCGCTGTCGAATCCAACTATCCAAAAAGACCAAGGAAAGTGGATGCAGAGGGAAGGCTTGGGGAAGTCGTCCCAACACCAAAACCGATTTACCAAACCTTTATCTACCAGCTGAATGAAGAAGAAGTTCTTCTTGTAGGCTCTACAGCAAAGGATGAAGCAAAAGGCAAGCTGACTGGTTATATTTATAATCATCGCACAAATAAGGCGACGTCTGCCAGCAAGCTTTTTCAGTCGTTGTCATATGAATCTTTACAAAAAGAAGATCTCTCTTTTCATAAAAATGTGAAGAGCGATTGGCTCTATTATTCACTTGGCAACCAATTAACGGGGGCATTTGAGGCGAAAAGCAAACAGCTAAAGGAATTCCCTTTGCAAAAGGTCATCTCAATCGAAAATGCCAGTCCAGCCCACCAAACGTCTGTTGACACCTTTATGCAATATGTCATGAAGGGCGGACCGCTCATTCTCAACTGGGCGATATGGCTCTTTATCCCACTGCTGTTATTTGTGCTAGCGATCTTCCTACCGCCGATTTTGAGACTGGTGAGAAAGAACAAGATAAAGGACAGTGTCACATTAGAAGCCAATATTGTATCTGTCAAAGAAACGGGTACCTACATCAATGAACAGCCGCTGGTCAACATGCAGCTTCAATTTCAATATGATGGGGAAAATATCGAGAAGGCGGTTAAAACGGTTGTATCCTATACTCAGATACCGCAGCCGGGTCAGCGTATCGCCATTCTCTACAATCCGAAAAAGAAAAAAGCGATGCTCTTAAAAGAGGGTGACTTCTCGCAGCCGAGCGAGCCAAAGTTCATCAAAGGCGCTATTTTAAGAAACATAGAATCATATGGAACCGTAGGACGAGGCACCGTCTTATCGCTTACATTTGAAGCAGATCAGAAAAGGTATACCATTCCGATGATTCAAGCCGCTGGTTTTGAGTTTAGAACAGGAGAAAAAGCTGATCTCGTTGACATCAACGGCCAGCTCAAAATGGCAGCCTATGGGCATGAAGTGCGGAATCGTTCGGGGAAAGACGTGACATTAACAGGAACGATCCAGCGGGTGAAGCAATATCCAGTCACTATTCATGATCAGAAGCCTATTACGCTGGATGTGACGGTTTCTAGCGGAGATCAATCCATCACAAAAACGGTCAGTCAATTCATCCCTGACCATATGGAGGTTGCGCCAGGAACTCAAATCACGATGCAGACAAAACAAGAAGAGCTGGATAAAGAAATCAGTCTTATGCAAGAGAAACAAGGAAGTGCAAAAGTGACCCATGTCACATTTTCCGGTGTCATCGGCAACCAGCCGTTAGCGATCATTCAGATTGAGAGAGATGGCGTGATGTATGAAGTGAAACAGCCAATCGATCCGATCACTAGCGTACTGCCAGGTGATGAATTATGGGTGGCATATCACGAAATGACACGTCAAGCAGCCATTGTGAAATATGCATCGATTTAAAAAATACTTCAGTGTGTAGAAAAAGGGCTAAAACGAATTTCGTTTTAGCCCTTTTGATTAAGCTTTTGTATCATACTGGCGAAGCACCTTATCATAGGCGAAGTTGCCGAAAGGAATGAATGCCGCAAAGAATCCGGCGATGGACCATTTCAAATGCCAGCGAACTTTAAATGTCACATATGCCAAAATGAGCATATAGATCACAAACAATGCGCCATGAAGAGAGCCTACAATAGTGACTGCCATCGGAATATCCGCAAAATATTTTAGAGGCATGGCAATTAAAAGAAGGGTTAAAAGAGACATACCCTCAATAAAACCCGCCTGTCTCAGACGGCTGATACTTGTATGCATATACAAATCCTCCTGTATAAAAGCTAGTTTCTCATCTTCTAATATAAACGAAAGATCGTCTGGACATGCTGAAATCTACGAAAAATTCAAAATATGTTCATGTTATTTTTAAAAAATGGGAGAATTGCAGCTGTGATGGATTTTAAAGATTAATCGATATCAATGAAACGAGCTAGGGCATAAATGCTAAATTCTTTTTTCTAACGCCTTTTGAATACAGAGGGTTTTTTTGTATGACTGGAAAACATATGATGAACGAAAATTTGGCGGGTTGGTGTCTATGCGGCACTACAAGCTCTAATTTCGTGGTACTTTCTGAATACGTTTCAGTGTAGATATGTCTCTATTTCAAGTGTGTTGTCTTTACACTAGTATTTCAGCTTTATGTTCAGTCATTAGAACCGGATCTCCACGTCTGCTATAATAAAAGGATGGATAGAAGAAAGAGATGTGAAATTTCGTGTCAAAAACAGTTGTATTAGCAGAGAAACCTTCGGTAGGACGTGACCTTGCACGTGTGCTGAAGTGTCATAAAAAAGGAAATGGTTTTTTAGAAGGTGATCAATACATTGTCACGTGGGCGCTTGGCCATTTGGTCACACTGGCTGATCCAGAAGGCTACGGGAAAGAATTTCAATCCTGGCGCCTAGAGGATTTACCAATTATTCCAGAACCACTCAAGCTTGTCGTGATGAAAAAGACAGGGAAGCAGTTCCAAGCGGTCAAAGCGCAGCTGGCGAGAAAAGATGTAAAAGACATTGTCATCGCAACAGATGCTGGACGTGAAGGGGAGCTTGTGGCAAGGTGGATTCTTGAAAAAGCACATGTGAAAAAGCCTCTAAAACGTTTATGGATTTCGTCTGTTACAGACAAAGCCATTCAAGAAGGGTTCAAACGATTAAAAGACGGCAGAGAGTATGACAACTTGTACCGCTCTGCGGTGGCGCGTGCAGAGGCAGACTGGATTGTAGGGATCAACGCAACAAGAGCGCTGACAACGAAGTTCAATGCGCAGTTATCCTGTGGACGTGTGCAAACGCCAACGATTGCTATGATCGCCAAGCGAGAGGAAGACATTCAGCAATTCCAGCCGAAGCCGTTCTTTGGGCTGACTGCACAAGTAGACGGACTGACGCTGACTTGGCAGGATGCAAAGACAAAACAAAACCGTACATTCCAAGAAGATGTAGTGAAGGAGCGCTTGGCAGCCTGTAAAGGAAAACCTGCAGTGATTGATGCACTGAAAAAAACAGCGAAAAAATCCTTTGCTCCAGGATTGTATGACCTGACAGAATTGCAGCGTGATGCCCATAAACGCTACGGTTTTTCAGCAAAAGAAACACTGTCTACACTTCAGCGTCTGTATGAGCAGCATAAGCTCGTCACTTACCCGCGTACGGATTCACGTTTCATTTCGGCAGATATCGTGCCTACATTAAAAGATCGACTCAAAGGAATGAACGTTAGACCTTACGTACAGCATGTGAATCGCATTTTACAATCAGGCATTAAAGCGCATAAAGGTTTTGTCAACGACGCCAAAGTGTCAGATCACCATGCGATCATTCCAACCGAGGAAGAGCTGTATCCAGGTGCATTAAGCGATAAAGAGCGTAAATTATATGACCTGATTGCCAAGCGATTCCTCGCTGTACTGATGACCCCTTTTGAATATGAGGAAACAACAGTGATCGCCAAGATCGGCAGTGAGACATTCACAGCGAAAGGAAAAATTGTGCAATCAGCCGGCTGGAAAGCCGTGTACGATGATTCCTATGAAGACGAGGAATCAGCCGAAGCAGATCAGCACTTGCCGGCATTAACAGAGGGGCAGTCACTTGACGTACGCCAATTAAAAGAGACAAAAGGCGAAACGAAACCTCCTGCTCGTTTTAACGAAGCGACCCTTTTATCTGCCATGGAGAACCCGTCTGCATTTATGGAGAACAAGGAAAAAGACTTAGTGAAAACCCTTGGTGAAACGGGTGGATTGGGGACAGTGGCAACTAGAGCTGATATCATTGAGAAACTGTTTAACAGCTTCTTAATTGAGAAAAAAGGCAAAGACATCTTCATCACATCGAAAGGGAAGCAGCTTCTTTCTTTAGTACCTGAAGATTTAAAGTCACCTGCGTTAACAGCGGAATGGGAACAAAAGCTTTCTAAAATTGCGAAAGGCCAATTGAAAGCTTCTCAATTCATGAGTGAAATGAAGTCATATGCAAAACAAGCCGTATCTGAAATCAAACAAACGAACCAAACCTTTAAGCATGACAACATGACAGGCACACATTGCCCTGACTGCGGAAAACTCATGTTAAAAGTGAACGGGAAAAACGGCACCATGCTTGTTTGTCAGGATAGAGAATGCGGACATCGAAAAAATGTGGCAAAGAAAACAAATGCACGCTGCCCGAACTGTCATAAAAAGCTTGAGCTGCGCGGAGAAGGCGATGGTAAAATATTTGCCTGTGTTTGTGGTCATAGAGAGAAACTGTCTGTTTTCGAAAAACGCAAATCACAATCCAATCAAAAACGAGCCAGTAAGCACGATGTGTCTAAATATATGAAGAAACAAAAGAAAGTGGAAGAACCAATCAATAACGCACTTGCAGAACAATTGAAGAAACTAAAATTAGATCAATAGTCGTGTAAAAATCCATGTGAATTCGCATGGGTTTTTTGTTTGTTTGAGTATTTTGACATGTTGTTTTTCTGTAAATGGGAATATGTAAGCGAAAAGACTCGTAATTTGGTATAAAATATTTATTTTCATTTAAACAGAAACGCTCTATAATAAATCGTTAGATGCTTAGAGAGAACAAGGATTGAAAGGGGACACGAATGGATACACCCATATATCGTACAGCTATCGCTATACTCATTGTCATTCTACTAGGCGGATGTACCTGGAAACAGCAGCAACATTCAGCTCAACCAGAACCTGCAAAGCCAGTATTGTCAGGAGAGTACTTTATGACTCACCACTTAATGACAGATCAAGGCATGATCCGGACCTCGCTTGCGGAGCAGCCTACTTACTTATCAGAATCGCTCGGACTTTGGATGGATTATCTTGTTAGAAAAAAAGATCAAACATCTTTTGATCAACAGGTAGACGTCCTGCGCACTCAATTCTTACTGGAACATGATCTTCTTAGCTGGCAAATCGAATCTCATCAAAAAAGCAAAGTCAATGCTTTAGTTGATGACTTACGTGTAGTAACAGCACTTCAAAAAGCAGATCAATTGTGGCAGAAGTCAGTGTATCAAACAACAGCCAAAAAAATCGCCAAAGCGTTAAAAGACAAAAACATGTTCAAGGGTATGTTGACCGACTATTATGATGCATCGACAAAGCAAACTTCACATACAATCACACTTTCATATATTGACCCAAAAGCAATCAAAGAACTAGTATCCCTCCACCTATTCACAGAACAAATGATGAACAACCAATTGGCCATTCTAAAAAATGCACCGAGACAAAAAGGATTTTTTCCAAAATCCTATGACATAGCGAAGAAAGTCTACTCGTTTGATCAGGAAATCAACTTGATCGACCAGCTTTATACGGCTCTTTATGCCGAACGTGCACAGGTTGATACAACAGTCATCATGAAATGGCTGAAAACCAACTTCCAAAAGGAAGGAAAACTGTATGGACGATATAAACTGAGCACATTAAAGCCAGCAGTGACGTATGAATCGCCTTCAGTCTATGCACTGGTGATCTTATATGCACTCAAACAAGGAGAAGATGATTTTGCAAAAGACGTCTATCACCGAATGAAAGAGCTGCAAATCCAAGATCCTCTCAAGCCTTATTACGGAGGCTACATGAACGAAAAAGATACACACTCATTTGATAATTTATTGCCTCTAATTGCAGAAAGGGAGCTTCTAAATGAAAAGGTTATTCAGTAACACCTATCGCACGTATTATACGGTGCTTCTCACGTTTGCGGGACTCATTTTATTTATGGGCTACTTGAATGGACGTGATGCGGAGAGTGTCATGATCATCACACTCACATTTGTCGTGATAGGATGCGGCATTTTATTTGGTATTTTGCCAGCATTGGTTTTTACTTTGTTGATTTTGTTCTTTATAGGAAGCGGGATGTTCTTTACAGAGCTTGGTCACACAAATTCACTCTTTTCTCATCAAACGTTGCAAGATGTCGTGATATGGGGCGTGGCGCTTCTCTTTTTTGCTATTTCTGCTGGAAACGTGCATGAGCGAATAAAAACGATGCGTTACACCATTGACCAACAAAAGAGGGCCATCAAACAATTTGTAGCGATTGACTCAACCACAGGCTTTGACAATGCAGAGCGGATGAGGCTCGAATTGTCTGAGGAAATGAAACGAGCAGAACGATACAAACAGCCATTCGTCTTTATCCTTCTTCATATGCACTACTCAGCTGAATTCAAAACATTATATGGAGAAAAAGAAATGCAGCATCTTTTCCAGCAACTCAGTATGAAGATACGTGAAAGTGTGAGAGAAACCGATAAGAAATTTCGATTATCCGAAGAACGAATCGGGCTGCTGCTCACTCACACACCTGCAGAAAACGTCTCGATCGTTCTTGAAAAGCTAAAGGATAAACTGCAAACGCATGTCCTGCTAAATGGTCGTGAAGTGACCTTAACCTTTCATGTCTGTCATTTAACAAGCAGCTCGGACTATCGGACACCAGAGCAATTTTTAGAAGAACTAGAAAACGAGATGATGATGAATGAACTTTAATGTTTTGACGAAATGTTGTTTGTTAATCGTTCTTTTCTCTATGCTTTCGATCAAAGACAGTACATCAGCCGGTGCACTTGAGAAAGAGTCCAGGACCCTCATCGTCTATTCCACACAATCAGGTGAGACAACGCCAACTGTTCATATGCTTGATGTACTTGTGGGTCATTTTTCCACACGAACGACCATTTTATCTGATGAACAAATCACTGAAAAGAACCTCAATGACTTTCAGCAAGTTATCTATATAGGTGAAGAAAAGAGAACGTTGAAAGCACAAACCATTCGTCTCATAAACGAATCAAAACGCTTAATTGCAATAGGATACAATGCGGAACAGCTTCGTCCATTCTCCAAGCTTACTTTTCACAAACAAGATCACATCAGTCAAATCAAAGATACTGATGATCAAGAATACCGTCAGCTAGAGAGAGGAATCACAGCTCAGACGGTTCAAGGGACAGATCTGCAACGTAAATTCTTATTGAAGAAAAATCAAGCTGAACAGCCATTTGTGATTCAAACAAAAGAAGGTGCGGCATATGTCGGAATGCTAAATATCCTTCAGCACGACAAGCTGCTTGCAGAGGTGCTGGAAAGTCTCCTGCCGGCTTCTAATCAAACGACGACAAAGTACTTACAGATTGGGAAGATTAACCCCGTCACGGATGAGAAGCAGTTACTTGAACTTGGACGATACGTAACAGCTCGCCATATCCCTTTTCTGCTGGCGGTGACCCCTATATGGATTGATCCAGCAACAGGGGATGAAGTGACGCTCAGTGACCGGCCTAAACTTGTCCACGTGTTAACACAATTGCAAAGCAATGGAGCTAGTGTCGTTCTTCATGGGTTTAGCCGTACGTATCGAACGGAGGAGTCGGGTAAAGGCTTTGAATTCTGGGATGTAAAGTACGATCAGCCCGTTACGTCAAATGAACCAGAGAAAGCTGATCAGCAGCTGAACAAAAGCTTTTTTCCGAATGAAAAAGGTTTTAATGCGTATATCACATCCATTCAACATCAAGAAGCCATCTATACAGAAGAAAAGCTGACAAAAGGCATTGAACTGCTCGCGCAGCAGGGATTATATCCGCTTGCATTTGAAGTGCCAAATGACGCCATTTCCCTGCAAGGCTATGAAGTGATTTCCCGCCATGTGTCCAGTCTATTTGGACAGGTGCAGCTCTCAGACCGTACATGGAAAACAAGAAGTGCATCACCGTTTTTGTCGACACCCGCCATGCTTCATGGCATGACTTTATATCCTGAACAGTCTATAGATACAGCGTCTGACCAAGAAGGTGCAAACATACTGACAGAGCAGACAATTCAATCCATGCAGCATATCCAATCCGCCGCCATTGGGCTGTCCTATGATGTGGAAGCGGGGATAGATGGGCTGCAAGATGTAATCACACAAATGGATGCGATCCCTTCTAGTGAATGGCTAGATTTAAAGAAAACAAAACAGACTGTTCAAACTCAGAATGTCCAGATCAAAACAGCAGGAAATGGACAGATTCAAATAAAGCAATCCAATATAGCTGAACCAAAAACAAACAAACGAAGCGGGATGGAAAATATGCTTCGAATACTCACAATGGTGGTGCTGCTCTTTATTGTGGCATTTGCTTTTTACACATTGTATTTAAGGCTGACGATGAAAAAACGGATCTTTAAGGAGAGAAAATCAGGTGGCTGATATCTTATTTTACCTATCATTAATACTGATTTGGATCATGCTCCTATATCATATGTTTCTGATGCAGGGAGGCTTTCAGCACTATTTAACTTACGAAAAAGTGCTGCCTAAATGGACGAAACAAGGGAAAGATCTGCCGACCGTCAGCATTCTCATTCCAGCACATAATGAAGAAGTGGTCATTCGGCAGACGCTAAAAGCCATGGTCCAGTTATCCTATCCCAAACACCTTCTTGAAATCATTGTGATTAATGACAATTCCTCTGATCGTACAGGGGAGATTGTGCAATCATTTAGTGAGCTATACGATCATGTTCATATGATTGAAACAAAGCCGCCATTTGCAGGGAAGGGGAAATCTACTGCACTGAATGAAGGCTTGAAGGCTTCGACAGGAGACGTTATTTGTGTATACGATGCAGATAATATGCCTGAAAAGAAAGCCGTCTACCATTTGGTTCTTGGATTATTGAATGATCCTAAAGCAGGTGCTGTTGTCGGGAAATTCAGGGTCATCAATGCAGCCAAAAACCTCCTGACAAAATTCATTAACATAGAAACGATCTGCTTCCAGTGGATGGCGCAAGGCGGGAGATGGAAATGGTTTGGCATTGCGACGATACCAGGCACCAACTTTGCGATCCGCCGGCACATTTTAGAAGAGCTTGGCGGCTGGGATGTCCATGCACTAGCTGAAGACACTGAATTAACAATTCGTGTGTATAATCTGGGCTATGTGATTCGGTTCTTTCCTGCTGCGATTACATGGGAACAAGAGCCTGAAACATGGAAAGTCTGGTGGCGGCAGAGAACACGCTGGGCTAGAGGCAACCAATATGTTGTGCTCAAATTTTTAAGGCAATTTATGAAATTAAAACGAAAACGAATGATTTTCGATTTATTCTATTTTTTCTTTACGTATTTCTTATTTTTCTTTGGTGTACTGCTCTCCAATGGCATTTTTATCGTAAACTTATTCGTTGATCTTCACTTATCTGTGGGAGCTGTGGCACTCATCCTATGGGGGTTAGCCTTCTTCCTCTTTTTAACAGAAGTGATGATTACGTTAAGCATAGAGAAAACAGAGCTGACCAAACAAAACATTCTCATTGTCGTTCTCATGTACTTTACCTATTCCCAAGTATGGATTGCGCTTGTCGTGTACTCCTTATGTGTAGAGGTGAAAAGCCGATTATTGAAACAAGAAGTGAAATGGTACAAAACCGAGCGTTACAATCAACAACAAAAGAAAAGCGGGTGACATATTGAAATCGTTAAAATGGTTGATTTATATATTAGGATTATCCTTAGCGATCCAGCCTTTTTTCCTGGCAGGTCAAGCAATGGCGCAATCCAACCGAGTTCAAGTCAAAGATGAGTGGATTCATTTTTCAAAAGAAAGCAAAACAAAAACGCAGCATCTATCAGAAGACGTAGTGACCTTATATGGGCAAGAAGACCGCACTGAATTTACCTATCAAGTGGATCAGGAAAAAACAGAGTCAAGCACATTGACGTTCAATATAGAGGCTTCACCATTATTGATTTCACCTTCCTCATTCACTGTTATGATTGATGGAGAGATCGAAAAGACCATCCCTGTATCAGGGAAAAACCAGAAGAAGTCGATTCAAATCAAGTTGAACAAAGCACAATTGAAAAAAGGTACTCACCGCATTCAGGTCACATTTTATGGTGTTTTAAAAGAAGGCGTGTGTATCAACCAAGAGACACCTGCTAATTGGCTAAAAGTGTATCCTGAAAGTGAACTTACATTCAAAGGAATCCAGACAAAAGATTTCACATTAGATAGCTTTCCATCACCTTTTATTCAAACAGGTGATCAGAAAGAACAGACAGACATTGTCATTCCTAATTCACCGGATGCAGCTGAATTAGAAGCAGCCATCAAAGTATACCGTACGTTGAAAAACAAAGATCGCCAAAAAGAGATCAAACTGATCCAAGAAAAGGACATCAAGCAAGTGGCGCACCCAACGATTGCTGTGGGAGCTAAAGGAAGCTGGGATGGACGGATGAAATCGATTGAACAAGCTGCAGGAATTAAAACAAAAAGTAGTCATCTTACGTTAGCGATGAGAACTTTGACAGCAAAGAAAACAGAACAGCCCATTCTATTTGTGACAGCGGAAAAGCCTGTGACAATCGCTGGAAAAATCAATGTTCTGACTCAGTCAGAATTAACGGATCAACTGACTGGAACAGACCTAGTGCTTCAAAAGGCTGCAGCTCAAACGTCTAAACCATCTCACAAGATTCGTTTGAAAGATTTTGGCGGAGATGATGTCACGGTTGGGACCAACAAGACGGCATCCGACCACTACTATTATCCGAAAGCGCTAATAGCTAACCAAAAATCAGGTGCAAAGCTCAATCTTTCATTCAAAAAATCTGATACAGCAGCAAGCAAAACAGAACGGTTAACTGTTATGATCAATGACGAACCGCACGACGTACCATTAACAAAACTAGGCAGCAAAGATGCGAATGGATTCTATCATGTCTCGATTCCAGTCGATTCAAACATACTTCAAAAAAATGAATATATTGATTTGCAATTTGTCACAAGTGGTTTTAAAAACATGGAATCTTGCAGACATACGGATGAAGAAGGCTGGATATTCATTGACAAAGACAGCTCTCTTCAAATACCAGAAGGACCAACGAGTGAAAAGCCAGATTTAGCCGCATGGCCGCTCCCGTTCACGTCGAAAAATACATTGATTATCATACCAGATCAAATCAAACGTGAAACAATCAATCAAATGGCCATGTTGACGGAATCTTTTAGTCAGCCAGAAGTAGCTCAATATCATTTAATAAAAGCTTCTCAAGTGACAAATGAACAATTGAAAAATCACCCTCTCATTTTTATCGGAGGTATTCAGACTTTCTCTCTTCTGAAAGAAAAAGCAGCCGATCTCATTGTTCCGGTGAAAAAGGATCAATATGATGTATCTTCTTTCGGCATGATCAACGAAACAACGGCTCGAATTGTATGGACGCAGCCATCTGTTTGGAATAAAGAACAGACAATGACAGTCTTTTCAGGAATGACTGCAACTGAAGCTAACGTGTCAAATGAAGTAATGCAATTTCTTCAAACAAATACAGAAAAAGCAACAGTTGCAATAGAGAGTAAAAACAAAGGCGTGTTTACTAATCATCAATCCGTCAGTAGCACATCCAGCAGTCTGAAAACAAGTGAAAAACAAAGTAGCGGCGAGTCTTGGATTTACTTTGTGTGTATCGCTGCACTCATCCTTTTTGTGCTTGTGATGATTGTCTATTTCGTACGAAAAAACCGTAAAAAGACTGAGTTCTAAACGATCAAAAGACCTTGAAAAAATCTCTTTACTTTGGTGTCAAACGGGAGTATGATCTCTTTTATAAAAGACCAATCGCTGAATCATTTCGATGAGCGGGGGAACCAATTGTGGTGGTATAAAACACCACGTGGGGTGAATCCTTTTAAGGTAGGGCAAAATCTCATGCGCCCGAATCCGTCAGCTAACCTCGTAAGCGTTAAAGAGAGCAAAGACCAACCTGTGATCTAAACAATAGGCACAGGGGCATTCTATTGCCTCTGTGTCTTTTTGGTGATCCAAATTTTGTAACTCAAATCGTTTGACACTAAAGGAGCGGGCATCACATGTACAGTTTGATGAAGCGTATTTTAATTGGTAAACCATTAAAATCACAGGCAGCAGGAGAACAAAAACTATCAAAAATCAAAGCTTTGGCGTTATTGTCATCAGACGCATTGTCGTCAGTCGCATACGGTACAGAACAAATCTTGATTGTTCTATCAGTTGTTAGTGCGGCAGCGTTTTGGTACTCACTCCCGATTGCAGGTTGTGTATTAATTCTTTTAATGGCGTTAATTCTATCTTACCGCCAGATTATTTATGCTTATCCAGAAGGCGGCGGGGCGTATGTCGTCTCCAGCAGAAACTTAGGTGAAAAACCAGGGCTGGTTGCTGGTGGATCATTACTCGTCGATTACATTTTAACCGTAGCAGTGAGCATTTCTGCTGGGACCGATGCGATCACATCGGCTTTTCCAGCTCTATATCCATATCATGTCATGATCTCAATCGTATTAGTCCTAGTGATTATGGTGTTAAACCTTCGTGGACTGACAGAGTCGGCATCTATTTTGGCTTATCCTGTGTACCTATTTGTCTTTTCATTGCTCATTTTAATTGGGGTGGGCGGGTTTAAACTATTAACTGGGCAAGTGCCGCCAGCACCTGAACATACAGCATTTGGCACACATGTATCAGGCATCACGTTATTTCTTTTATTAAAGGCATTTTCGTCTGGCTGTTCTGCTTTAACTGGTGTTGAAGCGATTTCTAATACAATTCCATCCTTTAAAAAACCAGCTGCACAAAATGCAGCGAGAACTTTATTGATGATGGGTGGATTACTGGCCGTTCTGTTTGTAGGAGTGACATTGCTTGCGTTTGGTTTTGGCATCTCGCCAAAGCCAGAAGAAACGGTTGTGTCACAGATTGCATCAGAAACATTTGGACGGACATTTTTCTACTATGTCATTCAAGCTGTCACAGCTTTAATTTTAATATTAGCAGCAAACACAGGTTTTTCAGCTTTTCCATTATTGGCTGTCAACTTAGCAAAAGATAAATATATGCCGCGCATGTTTACAGTGAGAGGAGATCGGCTCGGTTATTCCAATGGTATTATCTTTTTAGGTGTAGCTTCTATGCTGCTCATTTGGCTATTTGATGGGAAAACGGAACACCTCATTCCACTTTATGCTGTCGGTGTGTTTATTCCATTTACCTTGTCTCAGACAGGTATGTGTGTAAAGTGGATTCGTGAAAAACCACAGGGATGGAAAGTGAAAATGCCTATCAATATCGTGGGAGCACTTATTTCATTTACGGTTTTCATGATTCTCATTTTGACCAAGTTCCATCTTGTATGGCCAGTATTTGTTTTCATGCCAATTGTTCTATTTATTTTTCATTCTATTAAGAAACATTATCTGTCTGTTGGAGAACAATTACGTTTATTGAATGAAACCGAGCCTGTCGAAATCAAAGGAAATGTGGTCATCGTCCCAATAGCAGGTGTCACACGTGTCGTCGAACAATCTGTGCAATATGCAAAATCCTTATCAGACCAGGTCATAGCGGTTCATGTATCGTTTGATAAAGAGAAAGACAAGAAAATTGAAGCTGATTGGGAAAAGCTGAATAGTGATGTGCGTCTTGTGATTTTACATTCGTCTTATCGAAGTCTCATTCACCCGCTTGATAAATTTCTTGAAACGATTGAAGCGAAAGCAAATGCACATCAATATAGAGTGATGGTGCTCGTCCCTCAATTTATTCCGAAAAAAAGATGGCACACCATTTTGCATAATCAATCTGCTTTCTTATTAAGATTCCGTTTATTATGGAAACGGGATATTGTTGTCGCCACTCTTCCATATCACTTTAAAAAGTAACAAGAGCAAGTTGAAACGTTTGATCAAAAGGGTGCGGTGGTATGGAGTAAGAAAAAAGGAGTTTTCTCACATGCCGCAAAGAACCGCAGGAAAAGAAGTAACAGCGCTACTGGAAGAGTGGGGCGTGAAACATATTTATGGAATGCCCGGCGACAGTATTAACGAATTAATCGAAGAACTAAGGCATGAATCAAGCAAAATTCAATTTATACAAACAAGACATGAAGAAGTGGCAGCACTTTCAGCAGCAGCTGATGCGAAACTAACAGGCAAACTTGGTGTTTGTTTATCAATTGCTGGGCCAGGTGCTGTCCACTTATTAAATGGACTATACGATGCAAAAGCGGACGGTGCACCTGTATTAGCGATAGCAGGGCAGGTTGCCTCAACTGAAGTAGGCAGAGATGCATTTCAAGAAATTAAATTAGAGCGGATGTTTGACGATGTTGCTGTCTTTAATCAGCAAGTACAAACAGCAGAAGCTCTGCCTGACTTATTGAACCAAGCCATCAAAGCTGCTTATACCCATAAAGGGGTGGCAGTTCTCACTGTCTCAGATGATTTATTTTCTCAGAAAATTAAGCGGAGTCCCGTTTATACATCACCTCTTTATGTAGAGGGAGATGTGCGGCCGAAGAAAGATCAACTGCTAAAGGCTGCTCAACTCATTAACAATGCGAAGAAGCCAGTCATCTTAGCAGGAAAAGGATTAAGAAATGCTAAAGAAGAACTTCTTTCGTTTGCAGAAAAGGCAGCTGCACCGATCGTCATTACACTTCCAGCAAAAGGTGTTGTTCCAGACAGGCATCCATACTTTTTAGGGAACCTAGGTCAGATCGGGACGAAGCCTGCATATGAAGCGATGGAAGAGTGCGATTTATTAATCATGCTTGGAACCTCCTTCCCATATAGGGATTACTTACCGGAAGACACACCTGCCATTCAATTGGATATCAAACCGGATCAGATCGGTAAAAGATATCCAGTAGAAGTGGGGATTGTAAGTGACAGTAAGACTGGTCTTCATGAACTAACCTCTTATATTGAATATAAAGAGCAGCGCGGTTTCCTTGAAGCTTGCACAGAGCATATGATGAAGTGGCGAGAAGAAATGGATAAGGAAAAATCTATTGCCACATCACCGCTTAAACCGCAGCAAGTCATCGCTAGATTAGAAGAAGCGGTAGATGATGATGCCATTCTTTCAGTTGATGTCGGTAATGTGACGGTATGGATGGCACGTCATTTCGAAATGAAGCAGCAGGATTTCATTATTTCCAGCTGGCTTGCCACAATGGGCTGTGGGTTACCTGGCGCAATATCAGCTAAATTAAACGAACCAAACCGCCAAGCTATTGCTGTCTGTGGTGACGGAGGCTTCACAATGGTGATGCAAGATTTTGTGACGGCGGTAAAATATAAACTGCCAATTGTCGTTGTGATCTTAAACAACAACAACCTTGGTATGATTGAATATGAACAACAGGTAAAAGGCAACATCAACTATGGTATAGAGCTGGAAGATATTGATTTTGCAAAATTTGCAGAAGCATTCGGTGGTAAAGGAATCTCGGTGTCATCACATGAAGAACTAGCACCAGCCTTTGATCAAGCACTTCAAGCTGAGAAACCTGTGATCATTGATGTTGCGGTGACCAATGAACCACCGTTACCTGGTAAAATCACGTACACACAAGCAGCAGGCTTTAGTAAATATTTATTGAAAAAATTCTTTGAAAAAGGTGAGCTGGATATCCCTCCACTCAAGAAAAGCCTTAAACGCTTTTTCTAAACAGCAGGTAGTCGGTCTTCTAATTAGAAGACTGACTTTTTTTGTTGAATAGGTAAAATCATTTCAATTGTCACTTGTTTTCTTCTGTATAAAAATATACAGACTGGCTTTTTTGCAACTTAAAGCCTATTTTTCCAATTCGGTGAGAAAGGTAAAATAGACTTTATGATCAATAATGGAGGGAGTGGCTTAATCTGGGCAAGATACTTGATGCAAAAGCACTAACCAGTGCCATGGATACAAGGGCAAAACACTATCAGGAACTCCGTGAACAAATGATAGATTTAAAAAAGGCACTTCAAGGTGTTGCCAATCTCGGTGACGACTTCACTGGAAAAGGTGCCGATAACATTAAAAGCTTCTACAAAGAACTCGCCGGAAATGTGGACATGTTTATTAGCTTCATTGATAAACAAAAAGCCTTTCATGAAGGTGTTTCTG
>Ga0209295_1000267_pt1 | contig 36759 bp, 29 predicted proteins | sample Porto_5metaG_FD_187428 | JGI IMG/M metagenome (GOLD analysis project Ga0209295, IMG submission 187428) | Marine algal microbial communities from Porto, Portugal - Porto_5 metaG (SPAdes) (version 2) | ecosystem: Host-associated > Algae > Red algae > Unclassified | place: Portugal: Porto... | reverse complement strand
TGATAAAGTTGTATTAGAAGTTGTGGCACCTGATGATGGTGTATTGACCAAAATCGTAAAGCAAGTTGACGATACTGTATTGTCTGATGAGCTTATCGCTCAGTTTGAAGCCGGTGCAAGTGCTGGTACTAGCGCAGAAGAAGCGCCAGCAGTAGATCCAGATCAACCAGCTGCGCCAGTTCAAGCAAAACAAGCTGCCGATGGTGGCGAGCCTGTTCAAGCAACAGATAAGAAAGGCGAAGCTGATCATAAAGATCAAAGCCCAGCAGTGCGTAAAGCAGCAAAAGAGTCAGGCGTAGATCCTAAAGAAGTTGAAGGTAGTGGCCGCGGTGGTCGTGTAACCAAAACTGATATGGCTAACCCGACACTGAAATCAGACAGCAGCATCAAGTCTGATAGCGGCCGTCCTGTTGCTGAATCAATGGGCGAGCGTACTGAAAAACGTGTTCCAATGACTCGTCTTCGTAAGCGTGTTGCTGAGCGTCTATTATCAGCATCACAAGATACAGCAATGTTGACGACGTTTAACGAAGTGAACATGAAGCCATTGATGGACATGCGCGCTAAGTACAAAGAGAAGTTTGAAAAGCGTCATGGCGTACGTTTAGGCTTTATGTCGTTATTCGTAAAAGCAGCGACAGAAGCGTTAAAACGCTTCCCAGCAGTAAACGCTTCACTAGATGGCGATGACATTGTTTATCATGGTTTTTATGATATCGGTGTAGCAGTATCTTCAGATCGCGGCTTGGTTGTTCCAGTACTACGTGATACTGATCGCATGAGCATGGCTGACGTTGAAAGCACCATCCGTGAGTTTGGCGGTAAAGCACAGCAAGGTAAGCTTGGTCTAGAAGACATGACTGGCGGCACGTTTACTATCTCTAACGGTGGTGTATTTGGTTCATTGATGTCAACACCTATCTTGAACCCACCACAAACTGCTATCCTAGGTATGCACGCTATCAATGACCGTCCAATGGCTGTCGATGGTAAAGTTGAAATCTTACCAATGATGTACCTAGCATTATCTTATGACCATCGTATGATCGATGGTAAAGAAGCAGTACAGTTCTTGGTAACTATCAAAGAGTTGGTCGAAGACCCTGCAATGCTACTACTAGACCTGTAAGCTTTTAAGCTTGTATTGGCCACCGCTGATACAAGCTTTTTAACTTTGGTATAGATAATGATTTTTATTAATCAGCGATCGCTTGATGCGCTGATAACTGTATTTAAATGAATTTAATAATGGTGACTTGCTATCGATTATCGATGAGTGAGTCTATCTCACTGGCATAGTGTATTAACTATTCAGTGTAGATGTCGCTGGTCTAACAGCGAAATGAAAACCAGTTTAAATGACACATACAATTAAAAATAGGAACGTACTATGAAAGACAATTATGATTTAGTCGTCATTGGCGGCGGTCCTGGTGGTTACGAAGCAGCTATTCGTGCAGGCCAGCTCGGTATGAGTGTTGCTTGTATCGAAAAGCGCGTTTATAAAGGTGAGCCAGCACTTGGCGGTACTTGCTTGAACGTTGGTTGTATCCCATCAAAAGCCCTACTTGATAGCTCACATCGTTATGAAGCGACTAAGCATGACCTTGACGAACACGGTATCAGTACTGGTGACGTTGCTATCGATATCGAGCAAATGATAGCTCGCAAAGAAGGTATCGTTAAGCAGCTAACTGGCGGCGTTGCAGCATTGCTAAAAGGCAATGGTGTTGACTGGCTACAAGGCTGGGGTACTCTGGTTGACGGTAAAGGTGCTGACAAAAAAGTCAAATTTACTGCGTTAGAAGACGAAAGCGAAACGACCGTTACTGCTAAGAATGTCATTCTTGCGGCAGGTTCTGTACCTATCGAGATTCCTGTTGCCAAAACCGACGGTGACCGAATTGTTGATTCAACTGGTGCACTTGATTTCACCGAAGTACCTAAGCGTTTAGGCGTTATCGGTGCTGGCGTTATCGGTCTTGAGCTTGGTTCAGTATGGCGTCGCCTGGGTGCAGAAGTAGTTGTGTATGAAGCGCTTCCTAGTTTCCTAGCTGCTGCTGACAAAGATATTTCGAAAGAAGCTGGCAAAATGCTGAAGAAGCAAGGTCTTGATATCCGTGTCGATACCAAAGTAACCAACGCTGAAGTTCAAGGTGACCAAGTTGTCGTCACTAGCGAAAACAAAGGCGAGTCGAGCGAAGAGAGCTTTGATAAGCTAATCGTTTGTGTTGGCCGCCGTGCTTATTCTGAGAAGCTACTTGGCGAAGACAGCGGTATCACGTTGACTGAACGTGGCCTTATCGATGTTAACGACCAGTGCAAAACCAATCTTGATGGTGTCTACGCTATCGGTGATTTGGTCCGTGGTCCTATGCTTGCGCATAAAGCGATGGAAGAGGGCATGATGGCTGTTGAGCGTATTCATGGCGAAAAACCTCAAGTTAACTATGATACCATCATCAATGTCATTTATACTCACCCAGAAATCGCATGGGTAGGTTTGACTGAGCAAGAAGCTGAAGAAGCTGGCTATGAAGTTAAAACAGGTTCTTTCAACTTAGCTGCTAACGGTCGTGCATTGGCACAGAGTGAAGCACAAGGTTCTGTGAAAGTCGTCGCTGATGCTAAAACAGATCGCCTGTTAGGTATGCATGCCATCTCTGCTGGTGCTGGTGATATTGTCCATCAAGGTATGATCGCGATGGAGTTTGTCTCTAGTGTCGAAGATTTACAGCTGATGACATTTGCTCACCCAACTATTTCAGAAGCAGTGCATGAAGCTGCTCTATCTGCAGATGGCCGTGCTATTCACGCTATCCAGCGTAAAAAGCGTAAAAAATAAGTCGTTGCTAATTTAGTTGTTATCGATTTACAACCTGATTGTGGTATCGCTATTTTGGTGATACCACAATCATGAGTGCGTCAGACGTATGATTAATATGTATATGTGCGCACTTGATTTCACTTTTTATTAATTGTAAAAAATAAAGGATACAATCAATGAATTTACATGAGTATCAAGCAAAAGAGCTATTAAAAAGCTACGGTTTGCCAATCCAAGAAGGCATCATTGCTCATAACGGCGAAGAAGCTGCTGCAGCTTTTGATAAAACCCCAACTGACATTGCGGTAATTAAAGCGCAAGTACATGCTGGTGGTCGCGGTAAAGCTGGTGGTGTAAAGCTGGTTAAAACTCGTGAAGAAGCTAAGCAAGTTGCTGAAGAGCTGATCGGTACTAACCTAGTAACGTTCCAAACTGATGCTGATGGCCAGCCAGTAAACTTTGTATTGGTTGCAGAAGACATGTACCCAGTACAAACTGAGCTATATCTTGGCGCAGTCGTTGATCGTGCAACTCGTCGTGTCACTTTCATGGCATCTACCGAAGGTGGTGTAGATATCGAAGAAGTAGCACACAGCACGCCAGAAAAAATCTTTAAAGTAAATGTTGATCCTTTAGTTGGTTTGATGCCTTTCCAAGCGCGCGACGTAGCGTTCAAACTTGGTCTAGAAGGCAAGCAAATTAACCAGTTCGTTAAATTGATGACTGGTGCTTATAAAGCATTCGTTGAAAACGACTTTGCTCTAATGGAAATCAACCCATTAGCCGTTCGTGAAAATGGCGAAATCGTTTGTGTTGACGGCAAAATCGGTATCGATTCAAACGCTCTATATCGTCTGCCAAAAATTGCAGCACTACAAGACAAAACTCAAGAAAATGAGCGTGAGCTTAAAGCGGCTGAGTTTGACCTAAACTATGTTGCCCTAGAAGGTAACATCGGTTGTATGGTTAACGGTGCTGGTCTTGCAATGGCGACTATGGACATCATCAAACTGTATGGCGGCAAGCCTGCTAACTTCCTAGACGTTGGCGGCGGCGCAACTAAAGATCGCGTTGTTGAAGCGTTCAAAATCATCCTAGAAGACAGCAGTGTTGAAGGCGTTCTAATCAACATCTTCGGCGGTATCGTACGTTGTGATATGATTGCAGAAGCTATTATCGCTGCTATCAAAGAAGTTGACGTACAAGTACCAGTTGTTGTTCGTTTAGAAGGTAACAACGCTGAGAAAGGCGCACAAATCCTAGAAGAGTCTGGTCTGAAATTGATTTCAGCTCAAGGTTTATCTGACGCGGCTCAAAAAATTGTCGATGCTGTTAAAGCGTAAGTCTTTAAGCATAGAAGTCAAATCGTAATAGTGGTTTTATAGCAAAGATTGGTTATTAAAATTTGATAACAATAGCTATAAAGACCACTGTTACAAGACAACCGAATACAAGGAAAATATAATGAGTGTATTAATCGATAAAGATACCAAAGTATTGGTACAAGGTTTCACTGGTAAAAATGGTACGTTCCATTCTGAACAAGCCATCGAATACGGTACAAAAGTAGTTGGTGGTGTGACTCCAGGTAAAGGCGGTCAAACGCACCTAGGCCTACCAGTATTTAACACTATGAGCGAAGCTATGGAAGCGACTCAAGCTGACGCTTCTGTTATCTATGTACCAGCACCATTCGTACTAGACTCTATCGTTGAAGCAATCGATGCTGGCGTCAAGTTGATCGTTGTGATCACTGAAGGCGTACCGACTATCGATATGCTAAAAGCAAAACGCTATCTTGAAGAAGCTGGTGACGTACGTTTGGTTGGTCCTAACTGCCCAGGCGTTATCACTCCAGGTCAGTGCAAAATCGGTATCATGCCGGGCCATATCCATCAGCCAGGTAAAGTGGGTATCATCTCACGCTCTGGTACTTTGACTTATGAAGCGGTAGCTCAGACTACTAAGCTTGGTTTTGGTCAGTCAACTTGTATCGGTATCGGTGGTGATCCCATCCCTGGTATGAACCAGATTGACGCATTAAAACTGTTCGAAGCGGATCCACAAACTGAAGCTATCATCCTAATCGGTGAAATTGGTGGTACTGCTGAAGAAGAAGCTGCTGCTTACATCAAAGACCATGTAACTAAGCCAGTTGTTGGTTATATCGCTGGTGTTACCGCTCCAGAAGGTAAGCGTATGGGCCATGCTGGCGCTATCATCTCTGGTGGTCAAGGTACTGCTGAAGAGAAATTCAAAGCGTTTGAAGACGCTGGTATCGCGTACACACGTGACCCATCTAAGCTTGGCGATAAGCTAAAAGAAGTTACTGGCTGGTAAGATAGGCATTAGTCTACAGTTAAACTACTAAATCTACATTGAAATATGATAAATACACCCCTACAATGGGGTGTCTTTTTTATGCCTGAAAATTTTATGAGAAATAAGATATTAGTCACGGGTGGTGCAGGCTATATTGGTACGCATACCTGTATAGCATTACATGAAGCAGGTTATGATATTGTTGTATACGATAACTTATCTAATAGTAGCCGTGAAGCGCTAAACCGTGTCTCTACGCTTATTGGACAGACAATTGAGTTTATCGAAGGGGATATTCGAGATCTTGAGTTATTGAGAGAAATCTTTGCTTCGCACGAATTCTTTGGTGTAATTCACTTTGCTGGGTTAAAAGCAGTTGGAGAATCGGTAGCAAAGCCATTGCTGTATTATAATAATAATGTCAGCGGTACCATCACTTTATTAGAAGTGATGTCAGAGTATAATATTAAAAATATAGTTTTTTCATCCTCTGCTACTGTTTATGGTGATCCTGAATCCTTGCCTATTGATGAAAGCTCAAAGCGCTCTTGTACCAATCCTTATGGTCAGAGCAAGCTGACCGTCGAGCATATATTAGAAGATTTAGCCGTATCCGATGACAGCTGGAACCTGATTGCTCTCAGATACTTCAATCCAGTAGGCGCGCATCTATCAGGAGAAATTGGGGAAGACCCAAATGACATTCCTAACAACTTGATGCCTTATATCTCTCAAGTGGCCGTCGGCAAACTTGATAAGCTCAGTATCTTTGGTAATGACTATCCTACTGTCGATGGAACAGGTGTCCGTGACTTTATTCATGTCACTGATTTGGCGCAAGGTCACGTAGCCGCACTGAACTATTTAGAACAGCAAATCAGTTCAAATAAGATGAAAACGAGTCAAAGAAAGTCAGTAGGTTTTTTACCTATTAATTTGGGGACGGGTGGAGGTACTTCAGTATTAGAGTTGGTAAATGCCTTTACTGAAGTAACTGGGAAAGAAGTTTCTTATCAGTTTACAGATCGTCGTCTAGGTGATATTGCTAGCTGCTATGCTGATGTCGACAACGCAAAGTCCTTATTAGGGTGGAAAGCCAAATTATCGATTCATAATATGTGCCAAGATTCTTGGCGTTGGCAAAGTATGAACCCGAATGGTTACGAGTAAATAAACTTATTACACCTATTAATTCTTTTACCTATAAAGGAAACCTATATGAGTATTATCATCCAAGCTGGGCATAAAACATCTAAATCCAAACAGCTAATGGAAAAAATATATGAGAGAGGCTTAAGTAGACCTTTTGATAGCTATACTTATAAGATGTCATCTCAGCAAGTTTCAGAGAAGCTTTACAACGTACTTTCAAAAAAAGATACGTCATCTGCTAGTAATAAGATGGCTGATAACATCATGATAGATTTACTTCTAGCAAATTTGGACTCTGAAAATTGGGGCTGGGAGTCTGATAAAAATTTAGCTAGTTTAAAGCATTGGGAGCGTATTGAGTCTAATGTAAAGTTTATACTTGTATTTGATCATCCTAAAAATGTGTTGAGAAATTTAGAAGGTAAAAAAGCTACAATAGATTTAATTGATCAAGAGATAGGTGAGTGGATTAACTATCATCAGAATATGCTTGAGTTTTTTGAAAAGAGTAAAGATACAGGGATCTTAGTAGAGGGAGTATCTGCACTTAGAGATATCAATGGTTTCACTGTAGAGACGAGGAATCTAGCTCAGACATTACAGTTTAAAAGCAGTTGGCAAGTGATAAGCGAGTCTTCAACTTCTACCGAAAATAGTAAGAATAAATCGCAGTTTAATTTAGCAAAAGAAAATTTATTTATTGAAATAATAAATAAATATCCAGAAGCAATAAAAGTATTTAATAGCTTGATAGACAAAGCTTCAATGAAAGATAGCAGTTTAATATATAAAACCAAAAGAATCAGTCTAGATAGTTTAGTAAAGTCATTAAATTATCTGGAACTCGAGAAAGAGAAAAGTCGTTTAGAGTTTGATAGAGATAAAAATTACTCTTTAGCTATTATTGAGAAGAAAGAGCAGGAAATTCAGAAATTAGATAGAGAATTACAAGAATTGAAATTTAAGAATAAATATCTAGAGAGTAGCGTCAAAAAAAACCAAGAGTTGGATAAGGCTCTAGAAAAAAAAGCTCCAAATGTCAAAAATAGAGTAGACGCGAAAAAACTCAAAGAGCCTGTTTATTATGGTGCTGAAGACAGAATAAAAAACGATTTGCCTTATCGTTTAGGTTCAACTATTGTGAAAAGTGGAATTAACCCACAGAAGTTGATAAAACTACCTTTGAACCTAGTAAAGGAATATCAAGAATTTCAAAAAACAAATAAAATTTATGATAACTTACCGTCTATAGAAAAATATCAAGATTTTCATAAAGTTGAAAAAGTAAAGAGTCATCTTTCTTATAAATTAGGCAAAATCATAATTGATAATACTAAGTCACCTAAAAACGCTCTTAAGATGCCTATTAAGATTGGAACAGAAACCATAAGTCATTTTAAAAGAAAAAAAGGTCTGCAACCAGCAATAGAAAGAATTAATAATAGAAAAAAAGATACTATAGAAATTAAGAAAATAAAAGAAAAAGTTGATAATGACTTTTTGCCACTATCAATAATTAAAGGAGATAGAGGAAGGAAAGGAACAATAGTTCTTGCTACAGTAGATTTTTTACCAAATATTGGTGGCATTTCAATTATGACTCATGAACTTGCTAATAATATGGTAGAAGATGGCTTCAATGTAATTGTTGTTGCCAAATCAGGATCTTACATTCCTAATGGTTTTTTAAGAAAATATAGCTTGTTTGTCGATAAGGATTTTAAGAAAGAAGCTAAATCGGGTAAGTTGGCTGTTGAGGAAGACAAAAGAGTATCCGTTATGTTTCAACGTATTATAAAACGTTTTAACGTAAATTGTATTTTATTACTGCATCCTTTTTATTATGGTATAGGAGCAAAAGATGCAGCAACTAAAGCAAGAATCCCTTTTTCAGTTTATTTTCATGGTTATGAGATTCGTAGTCAGTTATTAGGAAAGTATCCTCAAAACCTTAAACAATTAATCAATGAAAAAGTAGTTTATTCTTTGAGAGAAAGGACTATATATACTGCTGCAACAGCGGATTACATTTTTGTAAATAGTAATTTTACAAAAAGCGTTTTCGATGACTTTACGATTAAGCCAGAGGTCATAGTAACAGGTTGTGGTATATCAAATGAAATAGTAAATAAGTTTCCATCTATTTCAACTATTCAATTCGAATCAAATAAACAAAAACATAGAACAGGTTTGGTTGAAAATAATGAAATACTAATTGGTTTTATCGGTAGACTGGTCACACAGAAAAATGTAACAAGTATTTTAAAGCTTATAAAAGAAAATGAAAGGTTTAGATGCATTATTATTGGCACAGGACCTGATGCAGACTCTCTACGTTATCAAGCTGAAGATTTCGGAATATTAGATAGAGTTGACTTTGTAGGGGTAGTGTCCGAAGAAGAGAAGTGGAAGATATTACAAGCCTTGGATTTTATTGCATTGATGTCAAGGGTTGATAACACAACAGGTCATGTAGAAGGCTTTGGTATAGCTTTGTTAGAGGGGATTATTGCTGGAGCAATTCCTCTTTCTTCTGGAACTGGCGGAATGGTAGATATTATCGATGATGACATAAATGGTTTGATTTGTCCTATTGGAGATGAAAGAACTCAGTCAAAAAGAATAATTAAAGTTTACGATGATAAAAAAACTTATGATTTGATGCGCCAAAATGCCCAAAATAAATTGAAAGAGAGATTTACATGGAATGCGGCTGCTAAGAAAATTACTAATAGGTTGTTATAATAATGAAAAAGAAGAAAGTAGATTTATTAGTGTTATCTGATCGATACCCACCATATTCAGTTGGTGGGGCTGAATTAAGTCTTCATGCAATTCTTAGAAGAGTTCCTAGGTGTAAAAGTCTTATAGTAATTTCTGTATACTCTAATAACATGGATTATAAAAATTACGTTCATGAAGGTATAGATGTTATACAGTTAGAAATGTATCCACAATTTCCTTTCCATAGTATGGAACCTGCAGTATATAAATTAGTTAATAAAAGCAAAAGTTTAATGAGCTTTTATGAGAAAAAAACAGCAAATTTGTATTATGAAAAGTACAAATTATATGATTTAAGTGGGGATAATAGCCATGAATTCATGTTGAAGCATGGGTCTGAAAAAAACATATTTGAAGAAGCTTATACGTTAAGTCACATTGAAAATATTTGTAAAAATTTAGATATTGATACATTACATGCTGATAATTTTAGAAGTATTGCATTAAGCCAAAAAATTGACGCAAGAAAAAAAGTTTATACGATCAGAGATAATAGATTTCACGAAAATATTATTCAAGAAGGCTTAAATGATACTCAAATAAATTTACTTATGAGTAACTCTGAATATAGGTTGTCTTTGCTCGATACGGCAGATATTGTTACCGTTACTAGTAAACATTTATTAGATAATTTAATTCATGTAAAGCCGAATATAAACTATATAAGGATACCGAATCCAGCTGACGAGATAAATGATTCAGATTATTTAAGCGAAGATATAAATAAGGAAAATGAATTTAATATTGTCATAATTGGTATGTTAAACGAGAATAAAGGACAAGTACAGTTTATTAAGGAATTAAGGAATCGAATAAAAGCTAATCCTGATATCAAAATAAATTTAATTGGTAAAGGTAAAAGGATTGAACGTAGAATTCGAGAAATATGCAGGGAATCGAATATACAAGATCAAGTAATTTTACATGGATATTTATCAAGAGAAAAAACATATAGCTTGATAAATTCATCTCAAGTAGTGGTTCTTCCTACTATGTGGGAAGAACCGTTTGGACGTGTTCCTTTAGAGGCTGGGCTTATGTCTAAGCCAGTTGTAGCTTTTGCAGTAGGCGGATTAAGAGAGACTATTATAAATAATGAAACAGGCTTCTTAGTTGAAAAGGGTGACTTTAAAACTATGTTTGATAAGATTTTGTATATTAAGAGTAATGATGACATTCGTTTTAAATTGGGATGTAACGGAAAAGAACATATTCAAAATAATTACAATGTAAAAGACATTGCTAATAAGTATTTTAAAATTTGGGATGTTTAGTTTAAGATAAAGCTTGCTATTTTAAATAATATAATTATGTTCTATAATTTGTATTAATATTGAGGAATTAAGATGAGTTCTTATTCATTATATAATCGCACTGATGTAGCTTTTAACAAGCCTATATATTGTTACAATGGTAGAGATAGTAAAGAGTTAACACAATGCGACAAGCTTGAAAAAAAACTACTAATTTCTGATCATATGAATACTTGGATTATTGATTTAGTTAGTATTTATCATCCAGATATTCTTCTGTGTATCAAGTTTGGGCTGCCAAATTTAGTGGAACTATATATTAAAATATCAACTTCTCAAGATTTAGAAAACTGGACTGAAGTTTATAAGAGTAAAATTAATACTGAAGTAAAGATAGAAGAATTGATTAGTATACCGTTACGTTATGTTTCAATAGAAATTGAGACTCAGTTTCCAATTGAGGATTCATGTTCTAAAGATATTGAGCTTGTTCTTAAGGAAATGAAAGTTCTAGTTAAAAATGACTCGCTAAAAAATAGTGAGAACCTAGATTGTGGCAACTTAACAGGATTTCCCTTTCGAAGGTCAGAAGGTCATAAGAAAAATATATGTATATTAGGAACTTCTAACTCTATTCTAAGAGGATATGTTAATGGATTGGAAAGTTTGGAATTTAATGTTATTAAAAATGTATCTATCGGTTCTAGTCACTCTTCAATAATTCCCTATAGAATAAAAGAGTTAGAAGGTTTAGACTTTGAATATTTAATCATAGATATTTTCGTTAATGAGAACAATGCTTTTAATAAAGGGTTTGAATTTAAAAGCGATGATCAGAGCTACACTACTAGCCATATTTTGGCTTATCTTAAGTATTGGTGTAGTGTTAATAACGTTATTCCTATAATTTTAATCATGCCTAGTAATTATGCTAATAATGAATATTTTTTGAACGAAACAATAAAATGGTGTATTGATTGTGATTTATTCTATTTTAACGGGTTTTCTTTTCTCGAAAGATTTTGTGATTTATACGGAAGGCCGTTAGTTACTACTTTTAATGATCCTCCTCATATTACTATGTTAATGGCTAGGGTTTTAGGCATTGTTTTAAATAAAGCTTTGTCTGATCTAGATTGCGTTGTTATTGTAGATGAACCTAAAGATAAGATTAAAATTCCCTTTAACGACTATAATTATTTGCCATTAAACAAATGTAAATCACCTATTATTACTCGTAAAACAAGTGTGGTTGAAGAGGATTTCTTGATTCTAAAGAAAGATGAAGATTTGACTATTCAGCTATCTAAAAACCTTTATATTACAGGGCTTGTAATTAATATGGCTCAAACTAATTGTATTTTAGAAATATATTCAAACGGCCAAACATACTATAAGCGTTTGGATAATAGCTATTATAATAGAAGAGATTTAGCTTTAGTAGTGTGGAATTTTAATAATATTATTAATTTGAGTACTGAGAATTTTAAATTAAGTTGTAGAGATTTTGAAGATAAAAATATATTAAAACTAGCGGAAGATAACGATCAAAGGCCTAATTTGTTCAAAGATAACCCTATAAACTTGGAGATTTCAGGGCTAGTAGTTAAAAGCAGTATAAAACATGAAAGCGAACACATAAAAATATCTAGGAAATTAGATCTAATGAGAGGTATTGAAGACAGTTTCTTACTTAATGTTTTTAATGGTTACAGTAAACCTCTTGTATAGGTCATTGATAACCCTTGTAACTTTGTCAATGAAAGCCAACGAATTGGTATCTTCGCAATAGTTCTAGTTAAAGTTTGACTGGAGATACTCTGAGAGTTTAGTGTTGTCAACCTTAAGGTTGTAATTTAGCTTTTCTAATATAAAAGAATGTATAAACTGCTCATGTCTCATTATTTGACATTCCGGATTATTCTCGTTCAAAAAGTAATTGAGTAGATGATGGTTTTCTAATTATCTTAATGTTAATTTATTGTTTTTTACAAAGGATTTACTATAGTGATTCTACCGATAATTATGGCAGGTGGAACGGGAAGCCGTTTATGGCCGTTGTCACGTGAGCTCTTTCCTAAGCAGTTTCAAAAGCTATATGGTCAGACAACGATGCTACAAGCGACAGTGTTACGGCTACAAGGTTTAGATTGTCTACCACCATTAGTTATATGCAATGAGGAGCATCGTTTTATCGTTGCTGAACAGCTGCGACAAATAGGACAATTAGACCATAATATTATTCTTGAGCCTATAGGTAAAAACACGGCACCGGCCATTGCGCTTGCCGCTATTTACGCAGCAAAGTACGAAGACAATCCTGCTTTATTAGTTTTAGCAGCTGACCACGTAGTCTTGGATGAAATGGCTTTTCGTGCAGCGATTGTACAAGCACAAGTACCTGTACAACAAGATAAGCTTGTTACTTTTGGCATTGTTCCTCAGTCTCCTGAGACGGGTTATGGTTATATTAAATATAATCCAAATGTTGGTAAGCAATCAGGATTTACAGTAGAGCAGTTTGTTGAAAAGCCTGATTTAGCTACAGCTAAAAAATATCTGGAGAACGGGTATTACCTATGGAATAGTGGTATGTTTGCCTTCAAAGCACAAAACTATTTGAACGAATTGAAAAATCATCGACCAGATATTTATAGTGCTTGTAGCAATGCTATGCAAAGTGTTGATATTGACTTGGATTTTATACGCATTAATAAGGAGAGTTTCTTTGACTGCCCTGCCGAGTCAGTAGATTATGCGGTCATGGAAAAAACGAATAATGCAGTTGTCATTGCTATGGATGCTGGTTGGAGCGATGTAGGTGCATGGTCATCTTTATGGGAGGTTTCTAATAAAGATAGAGATGACAACGTTATCACAGGCGATGTGTTGACAGTTGACAGTCATAATAACTATATATTTGCAGAGACAGGATTAGTAGCGACAGTGGGTTTGGATAATACTATTGTTGTTCAAACTAAAGATGCAGTATTAGTCGCATCTAAAGATAAGTCGCAAGAAGTCAAGCGTATTGTCAATCAACTAAAAGCAGATGAACGTCAGGAACATAGTGTCCATCGTGAGGTCTATCGGCCTTGGGGTAAATATGACTCTATCGATAGTGGTCATCGTTATCAAGTTAAATGCATTACGGTCAAACCTAGTGAGAGGCTTTCTGTGCAAATGCATCATCACCGTGCTGAGCACTGGATCGTAGTATCAGGTACAGCTAAAGTCATCGTTGATGGTAACGAACAGCTAGTGACTGAAAATGAGTCTGTTTATATACCGTTAGGGGCGAAGCACTGTTTAGAAAACCCTGGTAAGGTTGATCTTGAGATGATAGAAGTACAGGTTGGATCATACTTAGGTGAAGATGATATCGTCAGATTTGAAGATCGGTATGGGAGAGCATAAAGCCTTACTTAAACAGGTTTTAATACATACAGACAAACAAAAAATAAATAGGTTTTTATGAAAATAACTATTGTAGGCACAGGGTACGTCGGATTATCAAATGCTGTACTACTAGCACAGCAACACACTGTTGTTGCCTTAGATATTGATAAAGATAAAATTAATAAAATCAACCAGCGTCAGTCACCAATTGACGATAAAGAGATAGAAAACTTTCTAGCTCGTAAAGAGCTGGATTTGTTTGCAACGATAGATAAGTTGCAGGCTTACACAGATGCTGACTATGTACTAATAGCTACTCCAACCAACTATGATACAGATACTAACTCTTTTGATACTAGTAGTGTTGAGGCGGTTATTAAAGACGTACTAGCAATCAATAATAATGCTCTAATTATTATCAAATCTACTATCCCTGTTGGCTTTACTCAAAAAATAAAGAAAAAACTAGGTATTGATAACTTAGTTTTTGCTCCTGAATTTTTGAGAGAAGGAAAGGCATTGTACGATAATCTGTATCCGTCACGTATTATCGTTGGCGAGCAGTCAGAGAGAGCACAACAGTTCTCACAGATAATGGCAGATTGTGCAGCTAAAGAAAATGTGGACATTTTATTAACTGGTAGTGCAGAGGCAGAAGCAATTAAGTTATTTGCTAACACTTATCTTGCGCTGCGTGTCTCTTATTTCAATGAGCTTGATACTTATGCAGCAGTTCATGGGCTGAATACTGAACAGATAATCAAAGGCGTCTGTCTAGATCCTAGAGTAGGCGATTTCTATAATAATCCATCTTTTGGTTATGGTGGCTACTGTCTACCTAAAGATACCCAACAATTATTAGCGAATTATGAGAATATACCGCAAAACTTAATACAGGCGGTAGTTTCGTCAAACAATACTCGTAAAGAGTTTATCGCTAATGATATCGTATCTAGCAATCCTAAGGTCGTTGGGATTTATCGTTTGATAATGAAGGCAGGTTCCGATAATTTCCGTGCCTCGGCTATTCAAGGTATTATCGAACATTTAAAGAGGTTAGGTACAACTGTCGTTATATATGAGCCGAAATCTGATGAATGTAGTTTTTTAGATTGTGATATTGTGAATGATTTAGAGGCTTTTAAGAGTATGGCCGATATTATTGTAGCCAATCGACTTTCAGAAGAGCTAGCAGGTAGCTTAGATAAAATATATACACGAGACCTATCTGGTTCAGATTACTAATTAGGTTTCGATTTGAAATACTTTTTTTATGTTAAAAATAAGCAGTTTACTGAAGCTTTGGCAGCTTTAAAGCCTAAATTCCGCTATATGACTGCTAAGCGCCGTTGGTATGCATTACGCTTAGGCTTGTATCGTAGTATCTTAGAGCATCTATCATGGGCATCAGTAAAGACTCCGCGACATATAGTAGTCATTACTATTGCCGAGATTAAGTGTTGGAATCTCAGCAATAGTGTGGCTAAAAGCCATATAGAGCACATTTTATATAAGAAACGTTATCGTCAATTCCATACTGAAGTTATAAAGGAAATAACACCACTTTATCCTGAAGTGATATTTAATTTTTTGAAGGAAAATACAAATATATTGGAGAGCTCCTATTATCAAGGCCTATATATCGCGCTTTTGAAGCAGTACTGCCCACTAGATACTCACATTGATAGTTATTTAAACACTTTTTTATCAAATCCAGAAGATGATGGGTATGCAGATAAAAGATGTCTCTACAGTAATTTAGCACTTAATACGACATTAACCAAACTTGCCAATTTAAATGAAGTATTTGCTTATCATCAGCTTGATCAGATAGAGCTGTTTGATAAGCAGAAGCCTTTTACGGTGACAAATCTAAGTGCATTAAAAGAGCAGAATAATAAACAGAGATTTCAAGACTATAATCAACTGTACAAAGTGACTGTTATCGTTACTACCTATAATGCCAGCGACACAATTGAGAGTTGTATTTATAGTTTGCTGCAGCAGACGTGGCGTAACTTGGAGATCATAGTTGTTGATGATGCCAGTACCGACGACACTTTGCTTCGTTTGCAGAATTTAAGCCATCGCTATAAAGTACTAATGGTAATTGCGTTACCACAAAACGTAGGAACATTTGCTGCAAAAAGTATAGGCGCGAAATATGCAACAGGTGAGTATTTAACCTGCCAAGATTCTGACGATTGGGCGCATCCACAAAAAATAGCAGAGCAAGTGCAACCATTAATAGACAATGCCAATATCATTGCAACGACTTCACAATGGCTAAGGTTAGATTTTGACGGGCAATACTATGTCCGTCAAATATATCCTTTCATGCGCCAGAATCCTGCCTCTCCTATGTTTCGCTTGCAAACTGTCAAACGAATGACAGGCTTGTGGCATATAGTAAGAACAGGTGCTGATAGTGAATTGTTCGAACGTTTAAAAATCGTATTTGGCAGCGACAGAATTATAAACATTAAAAAGCCTTTAACTATTGCTAGCCATCGTCCTAACTCCTTAATGACTTCAGAAAAGTTTGGCATTTACAACCAGAGCGCTGCTTTGGCTCGTTTGGACTATTGGGAAGCATGGCGTCTATGGCACATAGATATACTCTATCAAAGAAAAAGTTTAGTTATGCCTAGTCTTGAACAGCAAGTAAATGTGACACAAGCGATATTTTCTGGAATACCAGAAAGCATTAAAGTAAATATAATACAATTAAGAGAAAGCTGGTCCAAACATAAAGTATTATTGAGCGAAGCTTCAGAGTAGTTTTATTCAAAGCTATAGATTATATACTAACGATAATTATTAAACTGATAGGATTATTAGAGTATGAGCCACATTACTCACGCCGTTATCCCCGTCGCAGGCTTTGGCACCCGTATGCTGCCATTGTCGAAATCTGTGCCAAAAGAGTTGTTACCGCTTGGCAATCGTCCTGCCATTCATTACGTGGTCGAAGAGGCTATCGCTGCCGGTATCAAGCATATTGTCTTGGTCGGTCATGCGCAAAAGAGCGCGATTGAAAACTATTTTGATATCAATGCGGAGTTAGACAATCAATTACGTCATAAAGGTAAAGATGAGCTAGCTGATAGCTTGAACTGGCTACCAGAAGATGTGACAGTATCGATGATACGTCAGGGTAAGGCTTTAGGTTTGGGTCATGCGGTACTGGCAGCGCGACCAATCATCGGTGAGCATGACTTTGCCGTATTATTGCCTGATGTCGTGCTTGATCCTTTTACCACTGATATGTCAGCTGACAATTTGGCCTTTATGCTAGATGCTTTTGCTACAGATGGTCACTCACAGATATTGGTCGATCAAGTAGCGGATGAAGACGTACATAAGTATGGTATCGCTCGACTAGATGAAAAGCTCAGTGATACTAATGAAGAAATAAATATTAATGCTAGCTTTAAAGTGGCTGGTTTTGTAGAAAAGCCCAGTCTAGCCGATGCCCCATCAAATCTGGCTGTAGTAGGGCGCTATGTATTTAGTAATAAGATATTTGATTACTTGGCAAGCACTAAAGCTTCAGTCGGTGGTGAGATTCAGCTGACAGATGCGATTGACGCGCTCATTAGTGAGTATGGTGTCCATGTCACAACCATGCGTGGTGATAGCTACGATGCAGGCGATATGCGCTCGTATATGCAGGCGTTCATCTACTTTGCCGAGCAGCAATTAGCAGATGATGAATAGCTGATGGAAGAGATAAAGGGCGACAAGGCATATAGCAGTGCTCGACATTCTAAATACTGGCAACAGCTACAGACGCTTGCAAAGCACCCGTGGTCGCTTGCACAATTATTTGCGCAAGATGATAAACGCGCTAAGCATTTCAGTGTGCAGTCTGACGCGTTTTATATGGACTTTAGTAAGCAGCGTATCGATCAGACAGTACTGTCCAACTTACTGAATTTGGCTGATAGTTGTGAGCTGGATGCTCGTATTGATTCGTTACTACAAGGGGCGATGGTAAATACCAGCGAGCAGCGTGCTGCGTTGCATACGGCGCTACGTCTGCCAGAGACAGCAACGTTACAAGTCAATGAACAAAATATCGTCGCTGATGTACATCATAGTTTGTCACAAGTAGCACGCTTATCTGAGCGCGTACGCAGTGGTACATGGCGCGGGTTTTCGGGCAAGGCAATTACAGATGTTGTCAATATCGGGGTTGGTGGTTCTGATCTTGGCCCACTCATGGCAACTACAGCGCTCGACGAATGGGCAGATACCAGTATTGAGGTGCATTTTGTCTCCAATATGGACGGTACGCAGCTTGATAATTTGCTCAAGCATTTAAACCCTGAGACCACGCTATTTATTATCTCTTCCAAATCCTTTGGTACGGTTGACACTTTATCGAATGCTAAGACGGCATTATCTTGGCTACTTGCGACGGCAAAACTCCGTGCAGGAACAGAAGGTAGTGTGTTGCGTCGGCATTTTATTGGCATATCGGCCAATAGTGAAAAAATGAGTGCTTGGGGAATTCATCCTGAGCATCAGTTGCAGCTATGGGAATGGGTCGGTGGTCGATTTTCTTTATGGTCAGCAATTGGCCTTGCCATTGCTATTCGTATCGGTATGAATGGCTTTAAGGCGTTATTAAGCGGTGCTCATAGTATGGATGAGCATTTTGCACAAGCTGACTTTGCTGATAATTTACCAGTGCTACTAGGCTTACTTGCTGTTTGGAATAGTACTTTTTTACAAGTAAATGCGCACACTGTATTGCCTTATGATGGTCGATTGGGCTATCTACCCAGCTATTTAACCCAGTTAGAGATGGAAAGTAATGGTAAGTCAGTTACTCGAAATGGGGATCGTATTGACTATGATACTTGCCCAATTCTATGGGGTGAGATCGGCTCAAATGCACAGCACGCATTCTATCAGCTGCTGCATCAAGGCACGCAGCAGGTCTCCTGTGACTTTATCGCTTGCGTACGTCGCTATAGCGATGAGGCGCGAAACTCCTCATTGCAACAACAGCACGAGTTGTCTTTAGCCAATTGTCTGGCGCAAAGTCGAGTATTGGCATTTGGCAATGCTGCTGTGACAGATCTGGTCGATCCACAGGCAGTGTCCGAAGCAGACAAATATAAGTACTACCATGGGAATCAACCGTCAACCACATTGCTGATTGATGAGCTGACGCCGCATAGCTTAGGCGCATTGATAGCGCTTTACGAGCATAAGGTCTATGTCATGGCCAGCATTTGGGATATCAATCCGTTTGATCAATGGGGTGTCGAGATGGGCAAGCAAATGGCAGACTCCGTACACCATGCTATGCAACACGTGCAGCAAGAATCTCAAAGTCTATTCGATACGTCTACTGATCAATTACTACAGCGTATTAAGCAGCTGTCTTAGTAGTATTGATACGTCAATAATATAGGAAAGCACGCTCATGGAGACGGCTCTAGATGGTAGACATATGAATAAATATAACAATAAACCTGAACCAAACCAGTTAACTGATTCCACAGTTTGTGTGCTTATTGGTCACAGCATAGAGGCCATTACCAGTGCAGTGGTGCTGGCAAGTCTCGGTCAGTGTGTGCATCTTTACGCAGACAAGGCGCTACTAACTCAGCAAATACAACAGTATGGTTTTGAGCATCATTTGCAAGCACTATGGCAAATGTATGAGCAGCAGCAGGTCATTATCAGTAAGGAATTACCAGCTAGAGCCGATATACTAATAAAAGGCTATGAATCAGCTGGTCATAACGAAACTGATGCTCAAAATACGGTGACACTTTATTGGTTGTTTTTAGACAGTATCAAGTCTGTGTGGACAGAAGAGAGTTGGATTACCGCTTTTAATCAAAGTCATCAGCAGGCGTTACCTGTGATTATGAGCGGCATTGAGCAGTTAGGTCATGTATCGGAGCTGGCTCAGCGTTTACAACGTGCTTGGGTATATTACGTGCCATTTGTATTCTTACAAGATGGCGATGCGTATAGCTCGATGTTGAATCCTTCGTTATGGCTACTGGGTGAAAAAACAGCAAGTAGCAGCCAGCACTTAAATGTGTTGAAGCCTTTAATGCAGCATGCACGCGCGACTCATCATGCGGATATCGCAATGATAGAGTTTGCTCGCAGTAGTATCATGGCGATGCTAGCGACTAGAGTGAGCTTTATGAATGAAATGTCACGTTTGGCTGATAGTCAAAATGTCGATATCAGTCAAGTCAGTCGTATTATGGGATTGGATGAGCGGGTAGGAAGTAGCTATTTACAAGCAGGGTGGGGGTTCGGTGGTAATACTTTGCCCACTGAGCTGGCTAAATTGCAACAATCAAGCCGTACACACAGTTTGGATATGCCTCTATTACAATCTATTATGCATATCAATGAAGATCAAAAAGAGCTGATATTCCGTAAGTTTTGGCAGTATTTTGATGGGTTCATTGATAATAAAACAGTCATGATTTGGGGCGGTAGTTATAAATCAGGTTCAGGACGTACCGCTGGTTCGGCTATCCATCCGTTGTTAGCATTACTGTGGTCTTATAATATTCGCACACTGGTTTATAGTGATAAGGCACAGCACGAGCTTGCCGAGCTTTATCAGCAACAACCTTTGCTTGAGCTGATTGCTAGTCCTTATCAACAGCTTTGCGATACCCATGCTATTTTTATTGTTAGTTGGTCACCGCGAGATCAATTAGATATCGCCCAAATCAATCAACAAGCCATGCCCGTATTTGATGCGCAAAATGCCCTGACACGTTCACAAATTAATAGCTTAGTAGGTGACTATATGGGTATTGGCCGATCTAAATAGTTTGGTTTAAGGTTTTCTGTGTATAGAAAAAAGGCTCGCTAATACTCATTAGCGAGCCTTTTTCGACTGATAATCAGAATGATTTTTACTGGGGTAATGACTTTATGCTGGTACGGCACCTTGTGTTGCTAGCCATTGCTGAATCTCTTGAGTTTTAACAGCCAGTAACGGTTGATCACCGCGACTTTCGATATTCAATCTAATAAGTGGTTCGGTATTCGAGGCACGTAGATTGAAGCGCCAGTCACCAAAATTCAGACTTAAACCATCAAGTATCGATTTAACTGGGCTTTGCGTACTAAACTTCTCTTCAATCGCGCTAATAATTGTTGGTGCGTCATAGGTTGTAAGACGAAAGTTTAATTCGCCTGAGCTAGGATAAGCGGCAATATAGCCTGTGACTAACTCTGATAAGGTTTTACCCGTGATGGACAACAGCTCAATGGTCAATAACCATGGAATCATACCACTATCGCAATAGAAGAAGTCGCGGAAATAGTGATGGGCAGACATTTCACCACCGTACACAGCACCTGAGTCACGCATGACTTGCTTGATAAATGAGTGTCCAGATTTACTGATGACAGCCTTACCGTTATGTTCCTCGATCACTGCTTCGGTATTATAAATTACTCGTGGATCATAAACGATTGACTCGCTTGGGTATTTATTTAAAAATGCTTGAGCGAGCATACCGACGATATAGCTACCATCAATAAATTCGCCATGTTCATCGAATAGGAAGCAGCGATCAAAGTCACCATCAAAAGCAATGCCAAGATCCGCGTTATTTTCCAGAACGGCTTGCTGGGTAGCCACTCTATTGGCTTCAATCATTGGATTGGGAATGCCATTGGGGAAGCTACCATCTGGTGTATGATGCAATTTAATCACTTCAATCGGTGCATCTGCTTGTGCTAGCTTATCAACTAACAAATCGACCACAGGACCTGCACTACCATTGCCTGAATTAACGACCAGTTTGAGTGGCTTTAGTTTATCAGTATCGATAAAAGTCATTACATGATTGATATACGCGCTTTTATCCGTCAATAACTGCAAGTTGCCTGTTTGGTTGTCCGTAGTGAATTGCCCAGATTCTGCCAGTGCTTGAATCTCTGCTAAACCGTCATCAGCGCTGATTGGTTTTGAATGTTCTTTAACCAGCTTTAAGCCATTATAATTGATAGGGTTATGACTGGCAGTAACCTCAATACCACCTAACGCCTGATAGTGACTGGTAGCAAAATATACTTCTTCAGTACCACTCATACCCAAATCGATCACATCAACGCCTGCATCCATTATACCTGTGATAGCTGCTTGCTTTAACTGCTCACTAGAGTGGCGAATATCACTACCAATAACGATAGCAGGTTTTAAAGTTGCTATACCATCGACTTGGGTTTGAGCCGCTGCCTGATAACGCTGATATAAAATCTGTGCGAACGCGCGCCCGATACGGTAGGCAATCTCTTCATCGAGGTTGACCCCAAGCTCACCACGTATATCATAAGCTTTGAATGAGCTAATTATAATAGGATTGAATTCAGTTTTTGGTTGATAGTTGGTGGTTGCAGAAGTAGACATAATGATAAATTTCCTCGCGCATGAGCGGTGGTAAAATGAAGAGGTTAGTAGCACCATTATAAGCCAAGCTGTGTTCAATGATACACTAACTATTAGACGAATCAGCAAACAACACATAAAACGATAAGAGCCGCCCTTATGAGTATTTTAGACAATAAAGTTACCGTGCCTGTACCAGTACAAGGAACACCAGAAGCCACTGGCCAGCTTGATAATTTGTTAGCGTTGATGGCACGACTAAGGGCAGACTGTCCGTGGGACAAAAAGCAAACCAACCATAGCCTTATTCCTTATGCTATTGAAGAAGCTTATGAGCTAGGCGAAGCGGTACAAAGCGACGATGATGAAGACATTAAAGGTGAGCTTGGCGATGTGCTGCTGCAAGTGGTGTTTCATTGTCAGATGTATGCGGAGCAAGGACGCTTTGATATGAGTGATGTTATTACGACCTTACAAGAGAAGCTGGTTCGCCGTCATCCACATGTGTTTGAAGCCGAAACGCTCAAAGACGATGCGGCAGTAAAAGTACGCTGGGATGAGATTAAGCTCGAGGAGCAGCAGGCACGCGAAGCACGTGGTAAATCAAAGCGTCGCTTAGATCAAGTAAAGGCGGGCAGTGCCTTGATGCAGGCGCAGGATGTACAAAAGCAAGCGTCAAAGTTGGGTTTTGATTGGGAAGGTATTGCAGGTGCCGTAGATAAGCTAGACGAAGAGATTGCTGAGCTAAAGCATGAGCTAATAGATAAGTCTACAGCTGAGGTCAAAGCTAACATCAGAGAGGTCGAAAAAGAATTAGGCGACTGTATGTTTGCGCTGGTCAATGTCGCACGCAAGTTAAATTTGGATGCAGAAACAGCAACCTTAACCTGTGTGCACAAATTCAAATCTCGCTTTGGCTATATTGAAGAACAGTTAGCTGGTGCTGGCAAGCGATTAGAGGACAGCGATATAACTGAAATGGATGCACTGTGGGAAGCGGCGAAACAATATGAACGCTCATCGTAAATTTTCAGTTGCTAGCTTACTGACGACCACAGTTTTTAGTCTCCTATTTTCTGTGGTCGCATTCAATAACGCCAACGCAGATCCTTGTTTTGACGACCCTGAACGTGCCTATGAGTATTTAATCGCAAAAGAAAAAGCTATCACACAAGCGCGTGAGCAGAAAGTCATCAATATCAATCGAGCCAATGAAGGCGAGCTGGTTTCATTAGATGGTATCGGTAGCAGTAAAGCGCAGGCGATAATTTTGTATCGTGATATGTTTGGTGATTTTAAGACAGTGGGCGAGTTAGCAAAGGTAAAAGGCATCGGTGCAAAAACAGTCGAGAAAAACCAAAGACGTTTACGCGTGTATGATTAAAGACGGTGTTTTGCATTAATTAACCCCAATATTGACAAAATAGCATGTAAGTAAATGTCATAACACCCCCAGTAGGTCCAAAATTTGTTAAACTAGCGGGTACATCCGCCTGATAAACGCTGTGTTATTCAGGGGTAGTTAAAGAATACCGGCGAGGAGTAGATGCATGGCCGAGCGTGCCGCCAAGCAGTTAGAACTGAACAAATCTGAATTACCCAATTCCATTACTGAAGTGATTGCCACATTGACCCGTGCTGGGTTTGATGCGTATATCGTTGGTGGTGGTGTGCGCGATACTTTATTAGGTCTGCGCCCGAAAGACTTTGATGCCGTCACTGATGCCAAGCCGCATGAGATTAAAGATGTCTTTGGTAAGCGCTGCCGCATTATTGGTCGCCGCTTCCAGTTAGCGCATGTATATTCAGGTCGCGAGTTGATTGAGGTTGCTACTTTCCGTGGTCCACCAACCAGTGATGCTAACACCAATCAAGACGGTATGATTTTGCGCGACAATGTTTGGGGCGATATCCAACAAGATTTCTCCCGTCGCGATTTCTCTATCAATGCGCTTTATTATCAACCGCTCAAAGGCATCGTTCATGATTTCTGCGGCGCGCTTGATGATATTGATAACAGAATCATTCGTCTATTGGGCAATGCGCCAGTACGTATCGAAGAAGATCCTGTGCGCTTGCTCCGTGCCTTACGTTTCAAAGCCAAGTTAGGTTTTGAGTTTGATGAAGCGTTGTCCGAGCAATTTAATGACGGGAACTGGGCGCTGCTTGAGCAAATATCACCGCATCGTCTCTATGATGAAACGCAAAAGATGTTTACTGGTGGCTATCTAGTACCCCTATTGCCATTATTGTTTGAATCAGGTGCGATTGACAGCCTCATTATCTATCCACCATCTGAGCCAAGTGCTTTAGTCAATCAGGTAGCTATCAATACCGATAAGCGTATTGCAGCGGGCAAAAGTATCAACCCTGCGTTTTTCTATGCTGCCTTACTGTGGGAAAACTACCTGCATCAATTGGCAAAAGCCAAGAAACGTAATATGCCGTTTGCCGAAGCGCAAATGCATGCGGCTGGCAAAGTCATCGACCGTCAGCGTATCAAAACTGCTATTCCGAAGTTTGCTGAGCAATTTATTCGAGATATCTGGATATTGCAGCCAAAACTTGCAGCCCCGCGTAGCAAACAAATCGTTCAACTCTCTGAGCATCCGCGTTTCCGTGCTGGCTTTGACTTTTTGTTGTTGCGTGAGCAATGCGGCGATGCAGAGCATCCGCTATCAGAGTCAACCAACGATATGGGTGACTGGTGGCAGACCTATCAAACCTTGTCTGAACAAGAGCAGCAGCAAGCGATTGATGAGTTTGACGAAAACATCCGCCGAGGTGCTTATAAAAAAGGGCAACGTGGTCGCGGACGTAATCGTCAAGAATCAAAAACACAGACTACTGATAACGCAACACCTAATCAGAACAGTACAAAGCAAAATAAAGCCGATGACCGTCCTGAAAAAGGTAGAAATGAGCAATCAATGGTAAATGATTCGTCAAATATTCCAGCCCGTCGCCGCCGCGCTGCCAGTCAATCTAAAGCTGGCCGCAATGACAGTGGTAGACATAACGTGCAGCAAGTAGAGCAAGACAATAAAGAGCTTGCTCAGCTACAGCAGTTGTCTCTTGCTAATAACAAACAATCGGCAAGTCAACAGGCAAAGCCTAAGCCGTTATTTGTTATAGAGCACGAGAACGTTGTACCGCCATTGCAGAAGCAACTGTCAGCTGATGATACATCGAAGCGCAGCAAAGCACCTGTACGAAAGCAAGCATCAACCAATCAAGATGCACCACAGCAAGTGGTTAAGTCTGAATGCTCAAATAACGTTCAGTCGTCTAATACTAATCAGCCAGAAGCTCAAGCGTCAGCTAGTCAGGCTAGACCAACTCGCTCGATCGCAAGATCACCTGCGTTAGTCAGTATGAATAACGAGCCGATCCCGCATAAACGTCGCCGTCGTCAACCTACTGTAGATAGTGCGAGCAATATCGAAGTACAAGGCAATAGCGATGCGAAGGGCGGTAATGGCAAAGCACAGCCAGCAGCGAAGTATGCAAAAAAAGCGCCTAAGCCTGCAGTTGAACCAACTGCTAAAAGCGATACTAAAGTTGTAAAGGAAGTAGGTAGCAAGGCAGTAGATAGCAAAGACGCGACAAAAACCGCAGCGCCTGCGAGAGCCAAGAAATCGGTGAAAGCAACGACTGCAAAGGCTGCTAAAGCGAAGCAAGATACGAATGATAAGATGCCTGCTGTGAAAGTCACTGATAACAAAGGCCCTGTACCATCGAAACGCCGCCGCCGTCAGCCTAGTACTGAAAGCGCATAATATGGATAACAGTACAGATAATAGTAACTGGTTTACCTGTTATGTGGGCTTGGGTAGCAACCTCGCTAATGAGCTGGGTTCACCTACCGATCATTTACAGCAGGCGCTTGCAATGATGCGAGCACATGAGCAGGTACGTGAGGTAAGTGTGTCTTCTTTTTACGCTTCAGCACCAATGGGTCCGCAAGACCAGCCAGATTTCGTCAATGCAGTGGCTGGTTTTGAGACAACGTTTGCCCCTTATGAGCTGCTTGCTTTTTGTCAGCAGTTAGAGAGCATGGCCAAGCGAGCACGTTTGCGCCATTGGGGCGAACGTAGTTTGGACGTTGATATTTTGCTATACGGTGAGACGCAGATTACTGATCCAACACTGACGATACCGCATGCTGGCTTAAGTGAACGCAATTTTGTCTTAATACCATTGCGAGAGTTGGCGCCAAATTTAACCATCGCAGGTAAGTCGATAGAAGACTATTCACAAAGTCGTGATTGGACAGGTTTAACATTACTATCAACCGATTGATTATCAGTAAATGATGCTAAGTGATGGACGTTAAATGTTTGAAAGATTCATCTAACGTATTTCAAGCCTAGCTCCGATAGTAGCAATATTGATAATCAAAGGCATTGCAGATTAATTGAGGGTCATATGACAACATTATCTACTCTAAATAAATTTAAGAAAGAAGGTACCAAGTTTACGTGCTTGACCTGTTATGACTCGATGTTTGCACGAATGATGGAAAAAGCCGAAATTGATACGATTTTAATTGGCGATAGCTTGGGCATGGTTGTACAAGGCCATGACTCGACACTACCTGTGACAGTCAATGATATGGCTTATCATACTGCCAATATTGCCCGTAGCAACAAGCACGCGCTGATATTGGCTGACCTGCCGTTCATGAGTTATGTGACATTGCCGGAAGCCATTGCTAATAGCCGCACACTGATGCAAGCAGGAGCGCATGTCATAAAAATCGAAGGCGGTAGTGAGCTGTGCGAATTGGTAACGACCTTGGCGCAAGCAGGCACACCAACTTGTGTACATCTTGGTTTGACCCCGCAGTCTGTGAACGTGTTTGGCGGTTATAAAATTCAAGGTCGCGGCGATGAAGCAGCTGATAAACTGCTTGCCGATGCTAAAGCAGTTGTAGCCGCTGGCGCTGCATTACTAGTATTAGAATGTGTTCCAGCGGCGCTTGCAAAAGCAGTGACTGAAGCTGTTGCCGTGCCAGTCATTGGTATTGGTGCTGGAGCCGATACTGATGGTCAGGTACTGGTGATGCATGACATGCTAGGTATGGCGCATGGCCGAGTGCCACGTTTTGTCCATGACTTCTTAACCGATGAGCGTAATAGCGCACACAGTATCGAAGGTGCTTTTGCGCTCTATCAGCAGTCAGTACGTAAAGGTAGCTTCCCGACTGAGCAGCACCAATTTAGCTGATTTTGAAGTTGTTAAAGTTATTGAACAACAGAACGTTTGAATAGAAGAAAAGTAATCATGTCTCCAATTATTTATCATGATATCTCGTCACTACGTGAAGTGCTTCAGCCTTATCGTGGTCAGCAAAGTGACAGACAAGACCGTCAGCAGCGCATTGCGCTAGTACCAACGATGGGTAATCTGCATGACGGTCATCTTGAGCTGGTAAAAATTGCCAAACAGCATGCAGATGTAGTGGTGGTCAGTATCTTCGTCAACCCTACGCAGTTTGGCGTTGGGGAAGATTTTGATAGCTATCCGCGTACGCTAGATGCAGATGTGGCTAAGCTTGCGACAGTGAATGCAGATTATGTGTTTGCACCTAGCATTGATGCAATGTATCCAGTATTACCACCTCCTACTACTGTGCTGGCTGGTGCTATTGCCAATCAGTTATGTGGTCAATCACGTCCTGGACACTTTGATGGTGTCGGTATTGTGGTCGCTAAATTATTCAATATCGTACAACCAGATGTGGCAGTATTTGGTCAAAAAGACTATCAGCAGCTTGCTATCATTAAGCAGTTGGTACGTGACTTGAGTTATCCTGTTAATATCATTGGCGCACCTATTGTTCGTGCTGATGATGGCTTAGCGTTATCATCGCGCAATCAATACTTAAGTGCAAATGAGCGTCAAGTAGCTCCTGTATTACATCAAGCATTGCAAGAGTTAGCGCAGAGTTTGAAAAGTACGGCTCTTAGTCAGCAAGCATTTGATAAGTTATTGATAGAGACGCGAACACGTATTAGTGATGCAGGTTTTATTATTGATTATCTGGAAATCAAGACTGAGGAGTTAGGCTCTGTCGTAAGTGACTCTAAAGCCTTTAATACAGAGAACAAGAACATCGTTATTTTAGTCGCAGCATGGCTAGGACGAGCGCGTTTGTTAGACAATCAGTTGGTAATGGTAAATTAGCTTTTATGACATAGCAGTAGACTAGGTATAATAGACTTGGATGAGTAGATCATGGGTGTAAGTCAGGATCAAAATAGTAATGCGGCAGCAACGATAGCGGATCAGACGTCTACGACTAAGCTCAGTATATTGGTGGTATCAGGGCGTTCAGGATCTGGTAAAACCTCAGTATTGAATATCTTAGAAGATCTAGGCTATTACTCTATTGATAACCTGCCGCTGTCTTTATTACCTAATGCTGCTCATAAATTAGTCAATGAAAGCGGCATTCATCGTATTGCGCTGGGTGTCGATATTCGAACGCCACGTGCTGATTTATCTAACTTTGCCGTAACGTATGCTTCTCTCAAGGAGACTTATGGGTCTCATGCGGTACAAATTTTATATGTGACTGCACAAGAGAGTACGCTGATAGCTCGTTTCAATGCGACGCGACGCGTACATCCGCTAATGTCACAAGATATTGATAGCGATAACGCTAAGCATATAGCCTTTAATTTACCCGCTGCTATCAAAAAAGAAGTTGAACTATTAGAGCCAATTGCTGGTCATGCTGATATTAGAATTGATACCAGTAGCCTAAATATTCATCAATTAAAAGACAGCTTGCGTGAACATATAGGTATGGACAATCAGATTGTCATCAATCTACTGTCTTTCGGTTTTAAATACGGTAGCCCTATCGATGCTGACTTTGTATTCGATGTTAGAATTTTACCGAATCCGCACTGGAACCCTGAGTTACGTGACTCGACAGGTCTGGATACTGAGGTAGGCGCATTCTTCTCAGATTATCCAGAAGTAGCAGAAATGATGGGTGATATTGATAAGTTTTTGACCCGTTGGCTACCAGAGTTTTTACACAATAATCGTCATACGGTCACGGTTGCCATAGGCTGTACGGGCGGCAAACATCGCTCTGTTTTTATCACTGATCATCTACAACGCCGCCTTGCTGAGGCCATGCCTAAAGGCGTGAAGGTATTGGCAAAACACCGCGAAAAAAGTCGTTGGTAATGATATCAGATACTATTTAATTTATTAATTATTATTTTGGAAAGCTTTTATGATCGACTGGAAAGAACAGGACATGCGCGTTTCGCGCACAGAACTCAAAAAAGCTCACGAGCGCTTGCAGCAATTATCTATACCGCTTGCTAGCTTATCGAAAAAACAGCTAAAAGCCTTACCTGCCAGTGATTATTTTATGGCGGAGCTAATGGCGTTGGCTGATATTACTAGCGCCAATGCTCGCAACCGTCAGACCAAACGTGTTGGCAAGCTTATGATTGAAGAAAATCGTCATGAGCTGATAAAGGCACTATTTGATGCCTTTTTCCCTAAAGAGCAAGTCTCAAAAATAGAGAGCTGGTACGAGCGCCTGAATATCAATGATGAAGGTACGCTTAAGCAGTTTGTGAAGCAATATAAAGCTTCTGAGCACCATAGTATGTATCAGTTACTATTATGGATAGAGTATGCCAAACACATACAAGATGATGAGCTGCTAGCAGAATCTAAAGCAGATTTGGCAAGTTATATTCGTGAAGTGGCTATTTTATCGCAGTTAAAGAAATAACATCTATATACCAAGCTAGAAAGCTATTAATTAGAAGTTGATTGGTTGAAAGGTTGTTAGTTAAAAATGAATAGCCAAAAGATAAATAGTTAAAAGATTAAGATGCAAAAAAGCCAATCAATGTATGATTGGCTTTTTTGTGCATGACGTATAGATGGAGCGTACGTCATGTCATTTATAGTATTCAAGTATATATTGCTTAAATTATTTCTTTTCAGCGCGGGCTTTGTCAACTAAATAGTCGACAACTTTAGCAACTTTACCGTTTTCACCAGTTACCACATATTTGCCTTGTACAACGACAGATGGAACACCAGTGATTTGATAACGCTTAGCGCCCTCTTGAGAGCGACCGATTTTTGTACCAACAGCAAATGAGTTGTATAGGCTGTTAAATTTCTTTTCATCAACGCCTTTTGATGCATACCATTTGCTTAATGACGCTTGATCAAATAGTTTTTTACCATCTTTATGGACAGCATCAAATAATGCGTCATGAGTTTTATTTTCAAAACCTAAAAGCTGAGCTGCATAAAAGCCGCGAGCATTAGCTTCCCAAACAGGATTAAGTGCCGCTGGCGTCTTAAAGAATGCAACATCTTTATCTTTGGTTTTTGCCCATTTTTCCATGTGCGGGTTAAGCGCATTACAATGCGGGCAACCATACCAAAAGAATTCACGAACAATGATAGCATCACCGCTGATTTTCTCTGGGTTGTCTAGCACGCGATAATCTTTTCCAGCGACATAGTCTGCAGCTTGTGCGCCCATAGAGGCAAATCCAATGGCCATGGCTAGACCAGTCAGTGTGATGACACGTTTCATACTTTATCCTTGAGGTGTAGAGACTTAGAATCGGTTAAAAGGTTTGTATCTATATGATTGTTAAACATGTAACACTTTAAAATATATAGCGTTTAAACTAGATAGTGTCGAGTATAATCGAACAATAGCAAAGTATCGACCATGATAACGTAAAATGTATGTACTTGTGAATCGCATTCTTAACCGATAGTTGTAAAGCTGTTAGCTATTATTTAAGGTATATTGCTTGTTACTTTCTGAAGCTACTGTTTCTCAAGCGTCTATTTATTTCTATAGGCGGCTTAAAGTAGTTCAAAGTATCAAAATGCGACATTGTCACGAGGATACACATCTTTTGTATATTGAGATACTGCTCAAAAAATAGGGTAAAGTTTGAGCCTATTCACAATCGGTGACGATGTGCTTACGACAAAACTGCTACTCTCATGCTAATATTAAGCAAATAATCGTGCACTGTAAACGATAATAACGATAGTGACAATCAAGGAAAAAACCATGAGCTCAGCTTTAAATTCTTCATCAACTTCGAGTGATCAAAATAACAATAGCGCTTTCAATAGTACAGAGTCTAACACTATAAACGTAGATCCTAGCGAAGTTGAAAAATTTAATAACTTGGCGAGCGAGTGGTGGAGCAATACAGGTGCCTTTGCAACGCTACACGAGATCAATCCATTACGTTTAAACTGGATAGAAGAAAACGTCAAACGTGGCTATCAAACCGCTGCTAATAAAACCGCTGAGCAAGGACTTGCTGGCAAAAAAGTACTCGATGTAGGGTGCGGCGGCGGAATATTGTCAGAATCTATGGCACGCCGCGGTGCTGATGTGACGGGAATTGATTTAGGTACAGAGAACCTAAAGGCTGCTGCGTTACATGCAGAGCAAAGCCAGCTAGAGAGTACGCTTCGTTATCAGCATATACCTGTTGAAGCGTTGGCAAAAACGCAGGCTGGTCAGTTTGATGTGGTGACTTGCATGGAGATGCTAGAGCACGTGCCAGATCCTAGCTCGATTGTGCAGGCTTGTTATGAGTTACTGGCTCCTGGTGGCGTCTGTGTGTTATCAACGATTAATCGTAATCCTAAGTCTTATCTGTTTGCCATCGTTGGGGCAGAGTATGTGCTGCGATTGCTTGATCGTGGTACCCATGACTATGCCAAATTTATTACGCCAGCAGAACTAGACAAAATGGCGCTAAATACCGGATTTGTTCGTCAGGATATTATCGGTTTGCATTATAATCCGCTGACCAAACGCTACTGGCTTGCCCAAAACGTCGATGTTAATTATATGATAGCCGTACAAAAGCCACTGGCTTGATGCTGTACGCGTCCATTTATTTGCCATACTTTCACTAAACACGTCATCAATATCAAGAGCATTCACTATGACCCAATTTGTAAAAGCTGTTTTATTTGACCTTGATGGGACATTAATCGATACTGCTGCTGATTTTGTTCGTATCATTGGTAAAATGAGTCTCGAAAACGATTGGCAAGCACCGCCTGAAGCAGAAATCCGTGAGCAAGTCTCTGCGGGTGCCTCAGCCATGGTGCAATTGATGCTAAGACATAACGATCAACTCGAAGTCAGCGAAGAGGCGTTGCTTGAGTTTCGTCAGCAGTTTTTAGACGATTATGAGGCAGATATCTGTGTCGATAGCCGCGTGTTTCAGGCGCTTGAAGCGGTACTGACTGAGCTTGAAACAAAAGGTGTACCGTGGGGTATCGTTACCAACAAGCCGCGTTATCTAGCCGAAAAGCTATTAAGTGAAATGCAACTGGATCAACGCTGTGCAGTTTTGGTCTGTCCAGATGATGTATCACGTACCAAACCAGACCCAGAGCCAATGTATAGGGCGCTAGAAAAACTTGGTATTCCCCGAGGTGCGGCGGGCTGCGTGCTCTATGTTGGTGACCATATACGTGATATTGAGGCTGGCAACGCCGCTGGCATGTCAACGATTTTAGCCGTTTATGGATATATTCCACCTGAAGATCAAAAGTCTTTAAAAAAATGGGGCGCCGACTATATTACGGATACACCTGAGCAATTAAATAAATTACTGCTATCGTCTGGTAAGTTTGAGTATTTATAGACTGCTATTTTCTAAGTTGTCTCTTTCTAGGTGGTTTTTTTCTAAGCTGCCTTAGTAGAACTAGTAATAAAGCTAAATCGCAAATTTTATAACATCGAATTTATAACCGTAAGCACATATCCTCAACGATTTAATGATAAGTAGTGAGCAATGCCATGAGTGACAATAACAATCAAACAGTCGACCCAAAAGACGATAAAAAAACTGTTCAAAGTCCTATTCAGCCTTTGACTCATGATGATATTCGTCGCTTTGTACCGTCCAGTAACTGCCTAGATGGTAAGACTATTTTGGTGACTGGAGCAGGTGATGGTATTGGCCGCGTTGCTGCATTGACCTATGCTCGTTATGGCGCCACTGTCTTATTATTAGGACGCACTAGTAGCAAGCTTGAATACGTCTATGATGAGATTGAGAGCCTTGGTGGTAAGCAGCCTGCCATGCTGCCGATGAATTTGGAAGGGGCGACTTATGCTGAAATGCAGCAGCTTGAAGGGCTAATTAATAAAGAAATCGGCCAATTAGATGGTATCTTGCATAATGCTGGTGTATTAGGACAACTGACGCCGCTTGAGATGTATGACGTCGATACTTTTGCTCAAGTGATGAAAGTCAATTTCACAGCGACTTTTATGCTGACTCAAGCGCTATTGCCGCTATTAAAAGATGCTGATCATGGCTCTGTTGTCTTTACCTCTAGTACAGTAGGCACACATCCTCGCGCATTTTGGGGGGCTTATGCTCTCTCCAAACAAGCAGTAGAAGGTATGAGTGATATCTTTACTCAAGAGACGCAGAACACAACCAATCTACGTTTTAACTGTGTTAACCCGGGTGGTACTCGTACCAATATGCGCGCCCATGCATATCCAGGTGAAAACCCTATGAGTTTAAAAACACCTGAAGATATCATGGCAGGTTATGTCTGTCTGATGAGTGATGAAAGTATTGGCGTACGTGGGCAAGTGATTGAGTTACAGCCTAAAGATTAGCAGTGAAATTTTAAGTTGAATTGAAATAACTATGTCATTCTTTATTGACGGTTTTCTGCACTATCGTAGGTTGTAAACCACCATAGCTAGCCCCATCTATTTGTTATTAAAGACATTTGTATTGTCTAATTATAATAAATAACAAATAGGATAAAATTATGGCAGGTGGTTGGTCGAGAGATGGTGCTGAGCACGAACAAATGGATGCAACGGTCAATGATGCATTGGAGCGCGCACGACGTTCGATGCCAACAGGTGTAAGTGCTGGGCTATGTGACGAATGTGGTAAGCCGATTCCTGAGGCGAGGCGACTGGCGGTGCCCGGTATTCAGCATTGCGTTAGCTGTCAGACGGAGCTTGAACAAGAAGCAAAGGCGGCTGAGCTATTTAATCGTCGTGGTAGTAAAGACAGTCAATTGCGCTAAAAAATAGTTAGGGCGTGTCCTCAATTCAATCGATAGTCATCTAAATGGGTTAAAAATGGCTAAATTTTGTCAAACGGTGTCAAATAGCTGACTAATATCTCGATATTATCTGCGCTATTTTCTTTGTTTGACTGCGATTTATCTCATTTTTATCACCATTTTTAAAATGAGGACACGCCCTAGTTGCGTTGAAAAGAGAAGGGCGGACATTGCTAGATAAAATAGCAATTTCCGCCCTTTTTTTGTCTATTGCTATATAACCAGTGCCATCAGTTCGCGATCGCACTCTTCCCAATTTATCGGTACTGGTGACGCTTTGACATCATTCTCAGTTTCTGATTTTTCTATAGCTTTATCGACAGCATGTGTATCGACAGTATTGCCTAATTGCAAAATAATTTCCAATCGACTATCAGCCTGTGGGTCAATGGTTCTGGTGGTTAGACTACCAGGATTAAAATTGATCTGTATCCAGCCATCAGACGTATGCACTACGCCTTTAATACGTTGCCAGTTCGGTAATTCTAATAACCAGTTCTGTAAATCGTCAGCATTTAAAACATAGCGCTCTGGTAGTCGCCATCCAGCCAATTGAAAATCTTGCTGCTCTTCATGGTAGCGATAGGGAAGATCACTATCAGCATTAGCCTGAGCTTCGGTCTTATCGGTAGATGAATTTGATGATGGTAAAGTTGCTAAAGAATTAGTCTGAGACCGTGAGCTAATCATAGATGGCTTATGGTGAGCGATATTTACTTTACGCTGATTTGAAATGATATAGCTGGACTTATTCAGTTGGTGGTTTAATGCTGACAAGTACGCATTTGCTATACCAGCATCTGGTGATTTTGGTGAATCTACCGTATCAGATATAGTTTGTTCAGACTCGTCCCAGATAATTTTCACTCGTGAATTTAGCGTGGTTATCCATTCTACTAACGCTTGTTTTTCGCTAGTATTTAATTGGGTATAACGATTGATTATCAGCACATCGGCATCACGGACATGCGCTTGGAAACCATCATGATCACGATACTTAATCTGTTGCCACTGCTCGCCACTCAGTACGGTTATCACAGCATTCATCTTTAGGGCAGTTTGCCAATGCGGCGCACTAAGTTGTAGTATCAGTTCACGTGGATGTGCCAAACCTGTGGGCTCAATAAGTAATCGCTGCGGATGATGTTCACTGAGCAGACGACTGATTGCAATCTGTAAGGGCAGCTGGCTGGTGCAGCAAATACAGCCACCACTGACCTCACGAATGGCAATCTTTTTCTGCTCAAGATTGCTATCTTGGGAGCTGGCTAGGAGTGCACCATCAATGCCGATACGGCCAAATTCATTGATTAAGAGAGCCCAGCGCTCGTCATCAGGTTTTGTGGCCAGTAACTGATTAACGACAGTGGTTTTACCAGCACCTAAAAACCCTGTCACTAACGTGCAGGGTATATTTTGAAAAATAATTGGGTTTTTCACAAATAGACTCATCATATTGGCGCGTGTTTGAGAGTAAACAAACACGGCCTATATTAAAAAAATTAAATCAGTCAAAAGTTATTCACTTTTGATGGCGTCTACCTCAGCTTCATCAGGAACGAACACGTAGCCCACGCCCCATACGGTCTGGATATAACGTGCTTGTGAAGGGTTGTCTTCAATCAGACGACGCAGACGCGATACTTGGACGTCGATAGAACGCTCCATCGCACCCCACTCACGACCACGAGCAAGGTTCATCAATTTATCACGGGTCAATGGCTCACGTGGATGCTGTACGAGCGCTTTTAGCACTGAAAACTCACCTGTCGTCAAAGTGACTACGTTACCATCACGTTTAAGCGTACGAGTCGATAGGTCTAATGTCCATGGACCAAACTCGACCACTTCCATTTGATGACTTGGCGCACCTGGCAACTCACGGTTTTGACGACGTAATACAGCTTTGATACGAGCCAACAGCTCTTTTGGGTTAAAAGGCTTAGGCAGATAATCATCTGCACCCGCTTCTAGACCTGCGATACGGTCAGCATCCCCACCTTTGGCAGTCAGCATAATGATAGGAATATCTGCATTGTCTTCACGCAGACGCTTACAGATACTGATACCGTCTTCGCCTGGCAGCATCAAATCGAGTACGACCAAAGAGAAAAGCTCACGTTGCATGAGTTTGTCCATCTGACTGCCATCATGAGCGGTACGAACGACAAAGCCGTCGTCTTCTAGGAAGCGTTGCAACAAAGAGCGTAGACGAGCATCGTCATCGACGACTAAAATACGCTGAGTCAACGTGTCAGGGCTGTTGTTATCAGTCATACAGGCATCCTTTTATAAAAATTATTGTTATCAGAAACTACAAGTAAATAGATATGAGCAAAAACACTGCCACTAATTATCATTATTTAATTATTGGTTACGAATAAGCACTTCATAAAATTAAAAACTATTGTTCAATATGTCAGCACATATCAATATTTGTGTTATTGATACTTTAGTGTATAAGATTGCACCGAGAA
>Ga0209295_1000264_pt1 | contig 37199 bp, 26 predicted proteins | sample Porto_5metaG_FD_187428 | JGI IMG/M metagenome (GOLD analysis project Ga0209295, IMG submission 187428) | Marine algal microbial communities from Porto, Portugal - Porto_5 metaG (SPAdes) (version 2) | ecosystem: Host-associated > Algae > Red algae > Unclassified | place: Portugal: Porto... | reverse complement strand
TTTATTTTGAAATGAATCGAATCAAAAATGACGCGAATACTCACTGTATTTAAGGATTTTTTGGTGAAGAGTCATTTTAAAAGAAATACTCAAAAAAGTAAATAAATTTGTGAAACAGTGTATTAAATACACTGTTTTATAAATTTATTTACATTTTTTGACGTTTATTTTGAAATGAATCGAATCAAAAATGACGCGAATACTCACTGTATTTAAGGATTTTTTGGTGAAGAGTCATTTTAAAAGAAATACTCAAAAAAGTAAATAAATTTGTGAAACAGTGTATTAAACTTAATTATGTTAGAAAGTTTTAGAAATCAGGTATTTAACAGGGATGTAATAGAGGTACTACGCGACTTGCCCGATGAATCATTGGACATGGTGTATGGCGATCCGGACTATGGTGTAGGCATCAATTATTCCGGCAAAAAATACGTCACAAAATGGAATGAATACATTGATTGGTACATCGAACTCACTCGCGAATGTATGCGTGTATTGAAGCCAACGGGCAATTTATTTATGATGAATTATCCGAAACAAAATGCGCACTTGCGAGTAAAATATCTTGACGAAAACGCTTATGATGTACAAGATTATGTGTGGGTGTATAATACAAATGTGGGACACAGCAAGCATCGATTTACGACGGGGCATCGCAGCATTTTACACGCAACGAAATCAAAAAATAATCATTTCTACAAAAATAACGTCGCCCTACCGTATCAAAATCCCAACGATAAACGCATCAAACAACGCCTCGCCGACGGGCATTTGGGGCGAATGCCATATAGTTGGTTTTATTTTGATTTGGTGAAAAATGTGTCGAAAGATAAGACCTTTCACGCTTGTCAGATACCATTGGATTTGGTGGAAATGCTCATCAAATCTTGTACGCACGAAGGCGATGATTGTTTTATTTTATTTGGCGGAAGCGGTTCAGAATTGGCTTTGTGCAAGCGACTAAAACGCCATTTTATTTCCTGCGAATTGCATCCCGATTATTACAAAATGATTACAGAACGCCTTGATAATGAAGGGGAAATAAAAGATGAATATCGTTTGCCATTTATTCAAAAAAAGAAAAATGCAGATGGCATACAATTGAAATTGATAGGCGGCAAAGATGAACGATTGGATTGATTTTTATGTCATATTTAGGCATGTTTGGATTTCCTTCGAAAATAGTTGACACTTTTTTATTTCGTTTTAGAATAAAAAACGGAATTAACCATTAATTGCGAAAAATGTTATATGACCTCGTTAGAGGTCGAATATTGGTAGAGTTTTTCAATAAAAATACGTCAAACGAGCCTTTAAGTGAAAGAAATTAAATAAGTATCAGGAACAAAATGAATGTATATTCTCGACTTGTTCTTCTTCCTTTATACTTCACCAAATTCTCCTTAAATACAGTGAGTATTCGCGTCAAATTTGGTTCGTCTAAAGAAAAAATAACGACGCGAAGAATGTACATTTATTTAATTTCTGATACTAGATAGTCAGGTCTGTTGAATCTAATAAAAAAAATAGCAGACATTTCAAAAATGTCTGCTATCACAAAATCGTAGGTACAAGGCATACCTTGTACCTACGATTTTTATCTTGACAATATTTTACCTCATCAGAAGTACATCCCCTGTCAATTGTATCGGGTCATTATTAAATCGTTCGATGACAATATAATATGTATATACATCTTGCGATTGCTCTTTTCCTCTGAATCTACCATCCCAACGGGCAATATTATTATCGTGTACCATTTCGCCCCAGCGATTGAAAACTCTAAAGGTTGTCACATTGTCAGAGATGCTTTCCGGTACGCCGAAAGAGTCGTTTACGTCGTCATTATTTGGTGAAAAGACGTTTGGCATTTCTGGTATTTCAAGGTCACGGATAGTAACGGTTACTTCATCGGTGACGGTGCAGCCTTCAGAAGTGACAGTGAGCGTATAAACTATTGTCCCAAACTCATCCGCCGTAATCGTAAATGCCGAACCTTCAAAAATAAAGCCATTATCGCCAGACCAGGTGTATTCCGAGTCGTCGGTCGAAGATTCACCGGTGACGGTGTAATCTGTACCGATTTCTACCTCTTGGTTGCCACCCGCATCTATGGTGAAAGGATTTACTTCGAGAATCGTTTGAGAGGCTGTACCCGTGCAGCCATCATCATCCGTGACAGTGACGATGTAAACATCTGCACTACTCGCCGAAATAGTAGAACCTGTATCGCCTGTTGACCATTCGTAAGCGGCATATTCTCCGGCATATAAACTCACACTCTCATCAGGACATATTGTTGGCGAGCCATCTAAAATGATTTCCGGTGAGAGGTCAGCCGTTTGACCAATGGTGGCAGTACTACTTGTTTCGCAACCGCTAAAGTCTTGAATAACAACATCATACGTACCTGCGGACAAATCTTCAAATGAATTGTTACCCTGAAAAGTCATACCACCGTCGATACTATATTGATAAGCAGGTGTGCCGCCGCTTGCCGTGATTTGAATAGTACCATCAGAGCCGCCGCAATTGGTGGCAGTCACCGCCAAATTGTCAATGATAGGCAAACCCGATGAAGTGATATTCAAGGTTTGGGTAGCCTGACAACCATTCACATCTTCTATCAAAATATTGTACGCACCGGACGTGAGTCCGCCGAAGATATTACTCGTTTGGAAATTTTGCCCATTATCAATACTATAATTATAAGGCATCACACCACCACTCGCAACGATGTTGATTTCGCCATTTTCACCATCACAAAGCGCGTCATCTATTTCCACATCATCAATCAAAACCATACCTGTATCGTTGATTTGTACTTGTCCGAATGCTTCGCAACCTGCGGCGTCTTGCACTACGATGTCGTAAGCGCCATTGTCGAGGTCGGCAAATGTAGCTGCCGATTGGAAGGTCGTACCGCCATTGATGCTGTACATATATGGTGAGGTACCCGCTGTGGCAGAAATGGAAATAGAACCATCTGCCGCACCGCAGGATACATCCGAAGCATCAATAATAATTTCGGGGGCGTTCGCGCTATTGACGGTCACTTGGTCGGTCGTTTGGCAGCCTACGGCATCCACGATTACGATGTCATACACGCCGCCGCCCAGCCCGTCAAATGTACTGGTAGCTTGGAAGGTCGTGCCACCGTCGATACTGTATTCGTAAGGCGGAACGAGTTCTTCTATCGTGATTTCGATGCTGCCGTCGGTTGCGCCGCAATTGGCATCCGTTGTAGCGATATTGGTAATTTCCGGTTCGTCGGCAGGTCCGATTAATTCGACCGATTGTGTATCAATACAGCCATTGGCATCCCGAATGACGACATTATATGTACCAGCCATGAGGTCGCTAAAATCGCCTGTCGCTTGATAAGTCATGCCATTGCTGATGCTATATTCGTAGGGGGCAGTACCGCCATTTACACTAATAGAAATAGAACCGTCATCACCATTACAAACGGTAATATCGCTTGTTTCTACATTAGAAATAACCGCTATACCATCGGTTGTCAGTTCAATATCCATCAAAGCATCGCAACCTTCCGCATCGCGCACAACGACGGTGTACACGCCTGCTGTTAGGTTGGGAAATGCTGCTGCTGCTTGGAAACTCGTACCATCTAAACTGTAGGTGTATGGTGTTGTTCCGCCTTCGGCGAAAATATTTACCGAACCATTATTATCACCGCAAGTTGGGTTGGTCACTTGGATATCACTAAGCACGGGTGCGCCCAATTGGGTGAGAACAACCAAGGAATTAATTTCACAATCCAAAGAGTCTTGCACTATGATTTCGTAAGTACCACCTGAAAGGTTTTCAAAAATATTATCGCTTTGAAAAGTGTCTCCATTATCAATACTATATTCAAAATTCGGACTACCGTTACTTACCAAAATTTCTATCGAACCTGTATTTTCACCACAAGCGGGGTCGGTAAAATTGATGTCATTAAAAACGGGTGAAATTGGCTCGGTCAGCACTGTAATTAAGGTGTCAAAACAGCCGAGTGCATCTCTGATCACGAGATTATAGGTATTGTCGCCCAAATCTATAAATGAAGGGGAGGTTTGGTAATCCATGCCATTATTGATACTATAAGAAATAGGCGGTGTGCCGCCTGTGGCTACTATCAAAATTGCGCCATCAAAGCTACCACAAGAACTTGGGTCAGTAACAACGGAATTGCTGATAGATGGAGCATTGCCGCCATCCAAAGTAACTTGCTCGATAGAGCTACAACCCGCAGCATCATTGACTAAAATATCGTAAGTACCGCCGCCCAAATCTGGAAAAGTCGCATCTGTTTGGAAGGTTGTACCTCCATCCAAACTGTATTCGTAAGGAGCTGTTCCACCGCTTACTACGAGGAAAATAGCCCCATCTTCCACATCACAGGAGGCATTAATAATTTGTACATCATCTATGCTTGGGCTATTACCAATGATGATAGTAGCGATGGTCGTGCCGATACATCCGATGGCATCTTGTACAGCTATATTGTATGTGCCTTGCGGCAAATCGGTAAATATACTGTCGGTTTGGTAGGTCATGCCATCGTCGATACTGTATTGATAGGGTGCTGTTCCATTTGTTCCAATTACACTAATTTCGCCGCCCGTGCCGCCGTCACAATTTCCACTGACGGTCTGTGCCGTAGCGATTGGTAAGTTGGGCGAATCAATCGCGATTTGTACGGTTTCCGAACAGCCGCCGGCTTCGGTGATGGTTACGGTGTATATACCATCTGCCAAACCTGTGGCGTTGGCGGTATCGCCGATATTTGGTACATCCCAAGCGTAGTTATAGGGTTCTTCTCCGCCAGTGACGGTGAGTTGGATTTCGCCGCCATTGCCTGCGCAATCGGGTGGCGTAGCCACGCTACTTACCATAGGCGATGTACAAGCAATACAAGTCACTAAACCCAATGAGTAGACCACATCTTCTTCGCAAGCCGCACTGTTCCAAGAGCCAGTTTCGCTATCTCCGTAAGTATCTACGGTCATATTGAGTGAGCCAGGGTCGCCTGTACAGTCTTCACTTACAGCGATTTGCCAACAAAATTCCCACTGACCGAGTTCGCCGGAACAGTTGTCACCAAAGTTATTTTCGCCATTACCATCCAGTGGACCGCCCAAGTCAGAATCGTAAACAAAACCCGGACCGACTGTACCTACATTCGATGAGACAATACTTGTACCCGTGATACTTTCCTGCCAGAGCCATTCACCAGCTGAATCACAAGAGTTGGCAATAACAGTAGGCGTGAGTGTACTCAAATCCCAACCGGGTCCAAATTCAGGCACAACAGCATGAAACCAATTGGCAGCGGTTTGATTCCATTCAGTAACACTAAAACAAAAAGTAACCGTATCGCCTGGAGGGTAAGCATTATTCACGGGAGTGGGCATAGCGGTAAGACCTGCCGTAATCACACAAAAATCACAGTTGTTAGAACTTTCGATAATAAGGTTGATTTCCCCTTGGTCGTTTTCGTCTGCGCCCGAAATTTGAACATAATAAGTACTATCAGGTTGGATGCCTACGGCAAATAAATCGACATTTCCCGTTTCGCTATTATTACAGGCGAATGGCAATAAATTTCCACAACTACTGCCTTGGTAGAGTCCTATGCTTGCGGCACTCAGTTCACTTTGGATATCAATCGTCAATTGATTGGAAGAAGCCACGAAGCTATACCAAACATCGGCAGCAGGGCTTGGTACGTCTGTACCATCTTGACAACCAACTTGTCCTTCAAAAAGTGGGTTGGCGGTTGCGTCGATATTATTGATACAAAAACTTTGTGCTACTCCGGTAGAGCCGGGGCAAGGTGTAGGCGAGTTGAGTGTTCCCAAATCACAAGCATCGCTACAGTCATCGGGTAAATCGCAAGTCGGTGTTTCGCCGAGACAAGGAGGTATTGTACCACATTCTACACATAAAATATCTGCTATCCAGCCAGAGCCGTTTGTACCACCGTCCGAATCAAATAAGATAGTCAGGCAGCCGCCACTTGCTATTACTGCGCCGGGCGATTCTGTTCCTGTGTATTCGCCGATGAGTGATGCGTCCGTATTTTCTCCATCATAAATAAATAAATCGTCAAAGCCGTTTTCTAATTGAAAAGCAGTGAAATTGAGGAGTACGCAAGTCGTGTCGTCGGGTTCGGGGCATATCGTGGTGACAATGAGTTCGCCACTGCTATAATCATCTGCTATGCCGCCTGTATCGGTGAAAAGGCTGTCTGCACAAGTTAATTGAGCTTGAATGGGGACGCTACAATCTGTCGAACTTTCGATTTCAACATTGATTTCGCCCGTATCATTCTCGTCTCCGCCTGAAATTTGGAGGTGATAGGTGCCGCCAAGTTGTATACCTGCGGCAAAAAGTACGGCATTACCATTTTCACTACTAAAGCAATCAATAGGCGTGAGCATGTCGCATACATCGCCTTGATATAGACCTACATTGACGTTGGTTAATTGACTTTGTACAGTGATATTCAATTGGTTAGAAGAAGCAACAAAACTGTACCACACATCGGCGGCAGGAGTTGCCATTGTATCGCCGATGGAGCAATCCGTTTGTGTGATATAAGGCATTGACGCAGTAGCGTCTACATTAGTAAAACAAAATGACTGTGAAGCTGGGTTGGTAGACGGGCAAGGCGTAGGCGAATTGAGCGTATCTAAACTACAAGCAATTTCGCAATTATTTGGTAAATCGCATTCGGGTGTGAAGCCGAGGCAAGGGGGGATTGTACCGCATTCTACACATAAAATTTCGGCAACCCAACCTGGACTCGTCACACTTCCATCTGATTGGAAAACTACAGTAAGGCAGCTATCCGAAGCAATGACAATGCTAGGCGAATCGGTGCCTGTGTATTCTCCGATGAGTGGTGCATTGGTATCTTGTCCATCATAAATAAATAAATCGTCAAAACCGTCTTCTACTTCGAAGGAAAGGAAATTCAGCAATACACATTGCCCGACGCTATCTGGTTGAGGGCAAATGACGGTCTGGATGTTTTCCCCACTTTGATAGTCATCATTTTCTCCACCTGAATCTGTAAATAAACCATCGCCACAATCCAACATAAATATAACTGGCACATCGCAATTTATAGAAGCCGTAATGTCAAGATTAATTTCGCCCGTATCGCTGGCATCTTCGCCTGAAATTTGGAGGAAATAAGTATCTCCGGGTTGTATGCCTTCGACGAAAAGTGTTACGGCGCCGTCTGTGCTGTTATTACAGGCTAAAGGGACGAGTGTTTCGCAAGAAGTACCTGCTTGATAAAGTGCCACGCTCGCGGCACTGAGGAAACTGGTGATGTTGAAAGTCACTTCATTCGACGAGGCTTGGAAGCTGTACCAAACATCAGCGGCAGGGTCGGGCATGTCGTTGCCATCTATACAAGCGGCTTGCGCGATGTAAGGCATAGCGGGACTCGCACCCGTATTATCCAAACAAAAAGATTGAATAACGGGTACAGTAAACGGACAAGGTGTAGGCGCATCCAAAGTACCCAAATCACAAGCAACATCGCAAGCATCGGGCAGGTCGCAAGTCGGCGTAAATCCCGCACAAGGCGGCGGTGTACCACAGGGTAAACAAGTAATTTCAGCCACCCAACCCGGGTCGGCTGCACTTCCATCGGAATCAAAAACTACTGTAATGCAACTGTCAGAAGAAAAAACCAAGCCCGGACCATCGGTACCGGTAAATGAACCGATGAGCGGTCCGTCAGCAGTTGGTCCATCATGTATAAATAGGTCGTCAAAGCCATTTTCGACTTCAAATTCTGTAAAATTCACGTACACACACGAATTTGTACTATCGGGGTGCGGGCAGATAATCGTCGTGATTTCTTCGTTATTGCTATAATTGTCGTCTGGCCCACCGCTATCGTAGAATGTACCCAAACAGGTCTGAAAATCAGGCGGTGGGGTAGGACAGGTGAGTGAACATGTCCAAGTCAGCTCAAACCCCGCGCGCTGTGCGCCACCATCTGAGGTGAACGTCAGCGTGACACATTCTGTGGTAGGGATATTATAAAATTCATTTTCTGCTATACCATCAATACTTGCAATGAGTGGTGCGTCAGCATCTGCACCGTCATAAATTGACAAATTATCAAATATCGGCTCAATATCGTAACTCACCAAATTGAGCGAAATACACCCATGCGGTTCACTCGGACAAATCGAGTATTCAAACGATTCGAATGCCCCATAATCATCGTCTGGTCCGCCTGTATCGTAGAGCGTACCCGTACAATTGCTTACGGTTACATTAGAGATAAGTTCGGAAGAAAACTCGTCAATGCACAATTGGAATGTACCATCGCTGCCCGTAGTCGCGGCATTGATACGAATATAATAGGTTTCCGAGGGGTCAAGTGCCAACACATCGAGCGTTGTATTATTCGTACCTGCGTCGGCTTGCACACAAGTCAATTCGGCGAAGCCAGTACAATCACCGCGATAGACCGCGATTTGTGGCTGCTCCATCGTCAAGCCTATCACATCAACCGTTACATTGATAACACTTGCGGTGGTCGAGAAGGTAAACCACACGTCGTTTTGGTTACCATCCCAAGCTGGAAAACAAAATATTGGAATTCCAAATCCCGCACTCGTAGTGGCATCTGCGGTGGTAAATTCTTCTGCGCCCGAACAGTAGGCTTCTATCGAAGCAATATTGATGGCATCGGCACATTCGTCGTTAGCAGGTTGACTAAATAGGTTGGAATTGACCAGTAGGATAGTCAATAATAGCATCGTTATAGTTCTCATAATTAAGTTCAGGTTCAGGTTCAAGTTTAAGTCCGATTTGTCTTTATTTAAACTTTTAGTATCAGGAACAAAATAAACGTACATTCTCGACTTGTTATTTTTCCTTTACACTTCACCAAATTTTTCTTAAATACAGTGAGTATTCGTGTCAAATTTGGTTCGTCTAAAGAAAAAATAACGACGCGAAGAATGTACATTTATTTAATTACTGATACTCAGATAAATTATTCGACCAAAATAATTCATTTTGAATAATTAAAAAAGAAATGAGACAAATTTTGAATAATATAGTGCAATAAAGCTGTTAAATGGTGATATTTTGATGTTTATTCATGTTTAAAGTAGTAAATTTGACGTGAGACGAGAGAAATGAAAGACGCAAAAGGCATTATTAGGTATTGCCGTTTCTCTTGTTTTGTATTAGACTTTATTTAGAAATATTTTGTATGCAGCTAACATTGTCTTTTTCCGATACTCTTCTCCTATTTTTCGCTCCATACCGTAGGGTTTGCAGCTCAAAATGAGGCTCGATTATCGAAAAAATACAAAAGTTCCATGCATACAAAATATTCCTAAATAAAGTCTGTTTATTTAATGGGTTCTTTGACAATTTTTGCAAAAAAGAGAAATTAGCAAGTCTATTCTAATTTTAGGAAATTCTTGAACATTAGTTTTTCACGGGTGTTCCTCCCCCCAACCCCCTCCAAAGGGGGAGACTAACGCGAGTAGTTCTTCGCGAAGCGAAGAATCTCCCCCTTTGGAGGGGGTTGGGGGAGGAACACGCAAGGCACAAATCTTTAATTTTATTCTAATACAAAAGTTGTGAAAGAACCTATTTATCTAATAAAAATATTATGCAAAAAATAATTTTCACCCTACTATTAATGAGTGTTTTAAGTATTTCATTTGCCCAAAATTTGAATGTCGAATTATTTGATGTAGCCAATCGTGGCGACCAACGATATTCGGGTTCGTGGACTTATGTAGGGGCAAACGGCGCAGAGTACGCGCTCGTGGGTGCGTATACGGGTTTGGCGGCATATAGTATCGACGAAGCACCGATTACGGAAGTTGGTTTTGTCGGCGGTCCGGGTTCCAATTGGCGGGAAATCACCGTCGTAAAAGATCATGCTTACGTGACTACCGAAGGCACGGGCGGCGGGCAAGGGCTGCAAGTCATTAGCCTTGAATATCTGCCGGATAGCTTGCATTTGGTGCGGACTTATGGGAATTTCTTTTTTCGCGCACATATCCTACAAAGCGATGTGTATAATCCTGATTCCGAATATATTTATGTCAACGGTTCTACTACACTCGGCACGCCTACGGTAGATGGCGTGATTATTTTTGATGTGTCCAATCCTGCTGATATTCAGGTCGTTGGGGGCTATCATCCGTATTATATTCACGATTGTCATGTACGCGGCGATAGGTTGTATGCTTCAGCGATTTATGAGGGGACGCTTGATGTGGTTGATATTTCTGACAAGTCGAATCCGCAACTCATTACACGCATCAGTTATCCGACGCCTTTTACGCATAGTTCGTGGACTTCGCCCGACCACAACTACATATACGTATGCGATGAAGTGGACGGTTTGCCGATGCGAACTTTCGATATTTCGGATGTGGAAAATATCACAGAAATCACTCAGGCTCAATACACTGCCAACTCCGCCGCACTCGTCCACAACCCTTATGTACGGGGCAATTTTTTGTTTGTTTCGCATAATACGGAAGGTTTGCGAGTCTTGGATATTAGCCGCCCGGATGTGCCTGTCGAAGTGGGTTTTTATGATACTTATACAGGATCGAGTGGCGGATATAATGGCTTGTGGTCTGCCTGTCCTTTTCTGCCTTCGGGCAAAATTATTGGCGGCGACCGCAAGGAAGGTTTGTACGTCTGGCAATTCAATGATACCAATGCCGGACATATTTATGGCATTGTGCGCGACGAGGTTTCAGGGGCTACGCTTTCTGCAACTTCGGTGACTTTGACAAATACCATTCTAACAGATTTGGACGGAAAATACGCCACAGGAGCTTCGCCCGGCACGTACTCAATGACTTTTGAACGGGCGGATTACGAACCTCAAATGGTAGAAAATATTGAGCTGCAATCTAATGACAGCCTTTGGATAGAAGTGGCATTGACGCCAATAGACGTGGGCGTAAACGAACCTCTATACGCCGATTTGATTGAGGTTTTTCCCAACCCGTTTGATGATAAAATTACGGTAGATGTTTCTAAATTGCCTATGTACGTAGAGCGATTTGTTTTATATGATTTGAACGGAAAAATAATTAAAACATTTGTTTTAAATAATTCATTATCAGGACAATATAATACTAACGAATTGAACGCAGGTATTTATTTTTATAAAATTTTAAATGAAAAAAATGAAATGATAAGTTATGGGAAAATGGTCAAATGAGAGGCTATGGATTTTAATCTGAAATCCGCTAATCTGCTCCCCGTGCGTGTAGAGAAAATTCATGAATTTTCTCTACACGCACGAACGGCGTAGTCCGCCCATTTTACGCCATTTTCCTCAAAATAATGTTCAAAAGTCATTCTGGTTTTTTTTAATATGCTCTAATATTTCAATTTGGCGAAGACATTGATAGGGATGAAAAAACAATAAACACTACATTTTGACTTGTTCTTTTTCCTTTATGTTTCACCAAATTCTCCTTAAATAACCCGTTATTCGCGTCAAATTTGGCTCGTGTAAAGAAAAAAGGTTCTTTGACAAATCCCGTGATTTTTCGTTTTTCTGCCTCGCGATTGTTCGTCCCTTGCGTAAGGGATAGTAGGTGTTGTTTGAACGTAACGGAGCGATAGCGGAGTGGAGAGAGTGCCGGATAGCCCGACCCCCGACTGATAAGGAGGGGGATACGCCCAAATTTTTATTCACTTCACTGGATTTGTCAAAGAACCAGAAAAAATAACGGCGTGAAGATGTAACGTTTATTATCTTTTCATCGCTAAGGGATGAAAAGACAATAAACATTACATCTTGACTTGTTCTTTTTCCTTTATACTTCACCAAATTCTCCTTAAATAACCCGTTATTCGCGTCAAATTTGGCTCGTGTAAAGAAAAAATAACGGCGTGAAGATGTAACGTTTATTATCTTTTCATCCCATGTCTACTCCTTTCAACAAAAAAAAACGCTTCGGGGAAGCCCGAAGCGTTAAAAAATAAATTTTCATGCTTTTGTAGAGTGCTTTGTTTTACGTATTTCGCTTGACTAGTCCTACAATAAACAGTAAAACAACTGCGCCAATGACGGCAGTAAAAATAGAACCCAACATACCGCCTCCTGTAGAAACGCCAAGCTGACTGAATATAAAACCGCCGAGGAAACTACCGAGAATACCTACGATAATGTTGCCCACAACACCAAAACCACGTCCTTTCATGAGTTGACCGGCTATAAAACCGGCGATGGCACCGAGTGCCAACCAGATTAAAATATTTACTGGATCCATAATAATAAAAATTGATTAGTTAGAAAATATCGGATGTAAGATACATTAATTTGACTAATTCATTTTAATAGGTAACTAACTTTTAAGTTAAAGTTTATCAGAAATTTATAATAAAAAAATTGAATGGAGTGAAACAAGTTGCTTATATTCGCTTTGACGGAGAAGAATATCCGTACTACATTATGAAAAAAATACTCATACTATTCTATTTACTATGCCCCCTACTAATTTTTGCGCAAGAAGATGACGACGCCTTTAAAATACGCGAAATCTACGATATATCACTCACACAAGGCGATGCTTACGAAACGCTCGAACACCTTTGTACAAAAGTGGGTGGTCGCCTAAGTGGTTCGTCGGGAGCGGCGGCGGCAGTGGATTATGGCAAAGCCAAATTTGAGACGATGGGCTTTGATTCGGTGTGGTTGCAGCCTTGTATGGTGCCGCATTGGGAACGTGGCGATAAAGAAGTTGTGAAAATTGTTGCTTCACAAACCCTTGGTACGCAAGCCCTTAACGGAATCGCTTTGGGTGGTTCGGGGCGTTCGGGCAAATTGGGCGTGGCAGGCGAGGTCATCGAAGTACAAGGCATCGAAGAACTTAAAGCACTCGGCGCAGCGAAAGTACGCGGCAAAATCGTCTTTTATAATCGCCCGATGGATCCGCTTCAGGTGAGTACATTTGCGGCTTATGGGGGTGCGGTAGACCAGCGGGTATACGGACCCGAAGCCGCAATGGAACTCGGCGCAGTAGCTACCCTCGTGCGTTCAATGACGACCAAATTGGACGATGTACCGCATAGCGGCGTGACCTATTTTGAGGATAGAAGTAAGGCGATTCCGGCAGTAGCTATTAGTACAAAAGACGCCGAACTGCTAAGCACTTTATTGGAAAAAGAACCGGTGCGCGTATATATAAAAACGGACTGTCAATGGATGCCCGACAAGCTCTCTTACAATGTCGTAGGAGAGATAAAAGGCAGCACTTTTCCCGATGAAATTATTGTAGTCGGCGGACACCTCGATTCGTGGGATGTCAATCAGGGCGCGCACGATGATGGCGCAGGTTGTACACAGGCTCTGGACGTGATAAATACATTTAAAAAGCTGAAAATCAAGCCACAACGCACTTTACGTTGTGTATGGTTTATGAACGAAGAAAACGGTCAGGAAGGCGCGAAAGCCTACGCCAATTGGTCGAATGACAAAGGCGAAAAACACATCGCCGCCATCGAGTCAGATAGGGGCGGATTCACCCCACGCGGCTTCACAACAGAGGCAGACGAAGCAGTGTACAAAACACACATCAAAAAGGCTAAAAAATGGGATAAATTGCTCTCACCTTACGGCATTGTGATAAAGCCAAGCGGCGGAAGCGGAGCTGATGTGACGCGACTAAAACCGCAAATGGGTTTGCTGTTTGGTTTGCAACCGGATTCGCAGCGATATTTTGATTATCACCACGCACCAAATGATAATTTTGAGGCAGTCAACAAACGCGAACTCGAACTCGGCGCAGCCGCGATGTCTTCATTGGTCTATTTGCTGGATAAATACGGGATGTAATGATCAATGGTTAATGTATGATGATTAATCTAAAACTAAGGCATAAAAACTAAAAACAGCCACAACGAATACATTGTGGCTGTTTTATAATTATTAACGATTAATCATTATTTCTTCACCATAAACTTTTTAGAACGAGTGCCTTCTGCGTCTGTAATGATGTAGAAATATACGATGTTCTTCAAGCCATTGAGGTCAACTGTCTCGGTATAATCGCCTGCGGTTTTGTACGCATTGGTAATGGTACGGATGATATTTCCGCTTCTATCATGCAATTCGATTTTTACGTTACCCGACTGATTTACAGTGTATTGCAGCGTATTGTTAGTCGCTGATGGATTAGGGAAAACCTTTATGCCTTGCGCTCTGCTACTTTTGCGCTCTGCTTTTTTCTCTGCTTTATTTACGTCCATCAGTAGGAAAGCGACTTTATCGTTTTTACCTCTATGATGCCCTCTTTTTCCTTCGTTTCGGCTTCCTTTTTGCCCTTTTCCTTTGTGGTCGCGTTTTTCTTTACGTCCGGCTTTTTCTCCGTTTTTTTCCTTATGTCTGTCCCTGCCAAGCTCCTCTTTGATGTCACCAAAATACTTGTCTTTGATGCCTTTCATATCTCCTTCCCATTGCCCTTTTTCGTCTTTTACTTCGCCGAGCAATGTGGTGATTTGAGCATCGTATTTATCGGCAAGGGCTTTGGCAGCTTCATGCTTTTCAGCGTATTTATCTTTAATGGAATGAATTGCTTTACGCCCTTCATCGCCACCTCGTTTGCCTTCCCCTCTTGTGCCTTTATACTTACCTTTTACAGCTTTGATTTCAGCCTTTGCGGCTTTCATCGCTATGCGCAATTCTGCGATTTCGGCTTGGTCAGTGGCACTGATTTGTGGTTCGAGTTTTTTGCGTTGCTCTAAGAGTACAGGCTTGATATTCTCATCTTTATACGCCTTCATCTCGTCTTTCATGGCAGATTTATCAACGCTTTTCATTTTGTTTCTATACGCTTCTCTTTTGGCTTTCTTTTCAGCTTTTTTTGCGTCAAGCGCAGCGACTTGTTCGGCAGTCAAAATCTTTTTAAATGCTGCTTCTTGTTCCTCACGGAGTTGGTGCATTTGTTCGCGTTTTGTATAGCGATCACTGTCTTTTTCGTCCAATGCTTCCATTTTTGTGCGGTAAGTTTCGCGCAACTCTTTTGCTTGTGCCTTTTGGGTATCCGAAAGATTAAGTGTTTCGATGAGGTGTTTCATGCCACCATGTCCGCGTTCTCCGCGATACCCTTTATGTTGGGCAAATGTAGGGGCAGTAAAGGCTATCGCCGCAAATAAGGCAAATAATAATTTTATATTTTTCATTTTTATAAATAATTTATTTGAAAATGCTTTACTTAAATATTAGGAATTGAATGACTACTTAGGGAAGAGGAAGAAAATAATCTACCCCAAATGAAGAAGTTATTTTTTTATATGTTTGGCTAAATTTGACGCGCATAGCCGAGCTACGTAAGAAAGATTTAGTGAAACATATAAGAAAAAGAACAATTCAGACGGGTAGATTATTTTTTTCGTCTTCCCTTAGTAATCGTTGTGATATACGATGATTGGACGACGAGGGCGTGGAAAGGTTTAATTTTATTTTTTTTTCCTTGAAACAACTGTTTTTTAAAAGAAATTGAATAAGTAACGATGAAAAAATAATCTACCCGTCTGAATTATTCTTTTTCTTATATGTTTCACTAAATTCTCCTTATCCCGAAACGAGTTCGGTACAGGCTGTAGCTCGGCTATGCGCGTCAAATTTAGCCAAATATATAAAAAAATAACGACTTTATTGAGGATAGATTATTTTCGGGTCTAAGACAAATTTTTAATTTTGGAGAAATCTTTCGCCTACTCCTAGCTTCTAAGTATCAGGAATTAAATAAATGTACATTCTTCGCGTCGTTATTTTTTCTTTAGACGAACCAAATTTGACACGAATACTCACTATATTTGAGGAAAATTTGGTGAAGTAAGTAGTGGGACAAAAATATCCTTACTTTTTGACGGTTTCTTTTTCCGCTATTTTTACCTACAAAAATCCTTACGTAGCGTAGGCTATGTGCGGTTTTTGTAAGAAAAAATATCGAAAAAATAATCACGTCAAAATTGTAAGCCTATTTTTGTCCCACTACTTATAAAGAAAAAAGAACAAGTCGAGAATATACATTTATTTTGTTCCTGATACTGGGTTCCTAAGTGAAAGAAAATAAATAACTTGCCCCATTATGCTTGTTCTTTTCCCTTCTAAAAAACACAAAAAATAGTTCCGTAGCTATGGCTATGCAACGATTTTTTGAATTCTTTAGAAGAAAAATTACGGCGCATTTTGGAACAATTTATTTAATTTCTTTCACTAAATCCACATTTTTTCAAAATATTTTAATGAATAAAAAAAATCATTCAATTATCTCAGAAATGTGTACACATTTGCGTGCTTTTCGTGTATTCGAGGCGGTATTGTGGTCTTTATTCTTTGGAATAATGACGGCAGTATTTGTATATCTTTTTGAAGAAAACACCCAATTTATCGCTACCGTTTTCGGCGGAACTTTCGCTGTTGCTTTATTGATTTTTTTACAAAAAAAAGCTTTAGGTAAAATAAATGAAAACTATATTGCTTCTTATCTCAATTTCAATTACCCGACATTAGAAAACAGTGCCGATTTACTCCTTTTAAATGAAAATAATTTACCTCACCTTGCTCAAATTCAACGTCAAAAAGTCGCCTTGTCACTAATCGAAATTAAACCTCAAATCAAACTGCCACATCAAGTAGAAAAAGCATTTTTTAGTTTCATTTTAATCAGTATAGCAGCCCTGAGTATTTTTTTATTGAAAAATAATTTTATTGAAAATAATGATTTTTTTACGGAAAATATTCCGACAAATAAAAATGAATCTATAAAAGATACTATCGTAGAAAAAACGGTTTACAAGGAAATTATTTTACAAAAAATAAAATTACATGCAACGCCCCCACCATACATGCGAACGTCGTCATTTACCAGCGAATCACCGAGCATCAAAGCCCCTGTTGATTCCGACATAAAATGGTCGCTTCGTTTTTCCGGTTCAATAAAATCCGGTTTTATTCGCTTTCAAAATGATAAAAAAATGCCTTTAGAAAAACAAAACCGTCGCAATTATACCGCTTCATTTACCCTAAAAGAAAACATAATTTATAACATAGAATATGCTGATAGACAGGGGAATGTAAAAACAACCGACTACTACAAAATCGAAGCTACGCCCGATTTTCCGCCCGATATTCGGGTAGAAGGCTTGGAGGCTTACGCTCAATATTTGTATGATACCTTACAAACCATTTCATTCGCTGCCAATGTAAAAGACGACTACGGCATCAGTGACGCACGAATGATAGCGACCTTGAGTAGAGGAGAGGGTGAAGCCGTCAAATTTCGCGATGATACGCTCTTTTTCAATCAAAATTTTGTCGAAAAAAATACGACATATCAATTAGCACATAAAATCGAATTGCACCAAGTTGGCATGCAGCCCGGCGACGAACTCTACCTCCACATCGAAGCCACTGATAACCGCCAACCCAAGCCCCAAACCGCCAAAACTTTCAAATACATCATCGCCTTTGCTGATACGACCGAAGTCGATTTTGAAATGGAAGGTAGCTTGGCATTAGACCGTATGCCCGCCTATTTTCGTAGCCAACGACAAATCATCATCGACACTGAAAAACTCATCGCACAAAAAGGTAAAATATCCGAAAAAGAATTTAACGAAACATCCAACGGAATAGCCGCCGACCAAAAGATTTTGCGCCTACGCTACGGCAAATTTTTGGGCGAAGAATTTGAGACCGTAATCGGCGCAGTCAATAGCGCAGCACCCGAAGATGAACACGACCACGAAAACCACGAAGAAGGCAAGCATGACAACCACGAAGGTCATGACCATGAAGCCCACGACCACGAAGAAGGCAAAGAACATGAACACGATGAAAACTGCGAACATCAGCATGAAGAAACGTCAGCACATCAGCACGTCAGCACGTCAGGACATGGGGGACACGAAGGACACGATCACGCTCAGCAACATGCGGACGGTGAAGCCGAAGACCCACTCGAACCCTACATCCACGCGCACGACCAGATGGAGGAAGCTACCTTTTTTGATGCCACGACAAGCGGTAAATTGCGCGCGGCACTCTCTAAGATGTGGGATGCCGAATTGCACTTGCGATTGAATGAACCGGAAAAGGCATTGCCATACGAGTACGCTGCCCTGAAATTGATAAAAGAAGTGCAGCAAGCCTCGCGTGTATACGTGGAGCGCATAGGCTACGATACTCCAGTAATAAAGGTGGCAGAAAAGCGACTGACAGGCGAACTTAATGATGCGATAAGTCTTTCACTATTAAGGGATAATGCGCCGAAAGATGCCTTTGTTTCTATGCGTCAAGCTGTTGATATTTTAGAGCGATTGAAGCAAGAAAATCGCCGCCCGAATCGCTCCGAAAAAGTCGTTTTGAATGATGCCGGTAATGAAATCGCTGCACTGGCACTGACGGGCGAAACGGGTTATTTTCGTACCTTGCGAGCGTTGAAAATATTGACGGAAAATGACCTCGAAAGTGCGTATTTGCAAAACTATTTATCGGATATTCAAGGCAAAATTTTACGAATATTGCCAGACACAAAAAGCGAACCGACCCAACGTACTTATCCCAAAAATCAACTCACGAAAATGTATCTAAAACAAATTCGATAATCAAAGTAGACCCTAGCGTAACACTTCTGGCTTGCGTCTGCATAATACCCGTAACGTAGAGAAAATTCATAAATTTTCTTTACATTACGGTGACGCAAGTCGGAGGCATTACCCTATGGTTTATTATGAATACACTAGACAACATATCATTCCTGACCAACGCCGCACAACGAGATGCCATACTCGCGGCGGCGGCATTGCTATGTGTGGTGCTGTTATTTTTTACAATTCGACGACAAGATAAACGGCGACTGTGGCTGCGTATTCCTGTGACGATTTTGGCAATTTTGTGTTTTCTCTTAATCGGATTGCGTCCCTACCAATTGGTGAATGAAAAGGCGTTTAAAGCGACTTTGTTGACGGCGGGTTTTGAGCGTGGTGTGGTGGATAGTTTGTTGGTGGAAATGCCTGATATTCAGTTGTTTTCGACGACTGCGGTGCTTGGCTTTGATAAGCAAGTGAGGCAGATTCCCGATGCGAATTATTTGACACGAAATGAGCCGCGATTGGAAGAGGTTTTTGTGGTCGGGAATGGTATTTCACCTTACGAACTCGCGGCTTTCGATAGCTTGAAAACAACTTTTTTATTGAATGAAATTCCCGAAGGAATTACGAAAATAGGCTATCGAAAAACGCTGTCTGTGGATGAGGTGTTCAGCGTTCAAGGCGAATATCAGCACACTAATGACTCGACATTTTGGCTGGTCTTGGAAGGGCAAAGCGGTGCAACAGATTCTCTGAAAATAGATGCCGCACAAAGCTATTTTTTCGATTTAAACCAAACTGTAAAAAAGAAAGGTCGCTACCTGTTTCACTTGGTCGTAAAAGACGCAAACGGGCGCGAACGTCAGCGCGAATATTTTCCTGTTTTTGTATTGCCGAAGGAGAAATTGAACCTTGTTATCATCAATCTCGCGCCTTCGTTTGAATCAAAATATCTGAAAAATACCTTGTCAGACCGAGGGCATCGGGTGGCGGTGCGTTCTACTGTTACACGGGGTAAGTTTCGGACAGAATTTGTGAATCAAGACGCCGTAAATCTCAAGGAAATTAGCCGCGAACTGCTCGCTAAAACGAACGTTTTTATCAGCACGACAGCCGCATTAGAAAAAATGAATTCGAGGGAACTCAACGACATTCAAGCCGAAATAAAACGCGGAATGGGCTGCATTATTTGGGGCGATGATGCGGTGTTTGATTCCAAATTAACAAGTGGTCAAAAGCGGTTTTTTCTTAATTTTTCATTGATAAAAAGTCAAGAAAAAACAATTCAATTTATTGATAATCAAAAAACTACAAGCGAAAAATTTAATTTACCCGTATCAAAATTCTCATTTTCTTCAAAAGAAAAAACGTTCGCCGAAGGCGCAGCGGCATACACCCAAAAAGGCGAGGGCAGGGTCGCGCTTTTACGTTCCAATCAGACGTATAAAATGCGTTTGGATGGCAAAAACGAACTGTACGATGCCTTGTGGACAGAGATTTTAAGCACCACCAATCGCCCAAAAATAACAGGCGATACATGGACGGCAAATGACGGTGGTTTTGCCTTCACTACGCAGCCGATTGACCTTGAATTGACGACGACTACCGCCCCCCCAACCGGAGAAATCACCGACCCAAACCAGCAGTCCACCACTTTCTACCTCGCCCAACATCCGTACAACCCCGAACAGTGGCAAGGTCGCGCCCACCTACGAGAAACGGGCTGGCACACACTGTACACACGCAGTCGCCCGCGCGACACGCACACGCTATACGTACACGACCACACTCACGACTGGCAAACGCTACAAATCGCTCAAGGCATCCGTGCCAATCACGCACATCAAGCCCAAAAATCGCCCGAAAATTTCCGAAAACCGACTTTGCAAAAAAATGTCGTGCAACGGCTACCGCTTTGGTGGTTTTATATAGGTTTGCTGGTCTGTTGGACGGTTTTGTGGTTGGAGGAAAAGGTTTGATAATGGTTAACGGTTAATAACAGACGCGAGACACAGAAGCGGTAGAATATTTTTGTATGTAAGTGAATTTTTTGCGCTCAAAATTTGTTATACTCTCATAAATAAGCGTATCTTTGCGTTCCGTTATTAGGGTTTAGGCGCGAGTTTATTTTTTTAAACTCAAACTTGTTCTTAAACTTGAACTTCTCTACCCATGTGACGGAATTGGTAGACGTGCTAGGTTGAGGGCCTAGTGTCCGATTATGGACGTGCTGGTTCGACTCCAGTCATGGGTACTTATAAGCGCAATTCATTTTTAATCAATGGGTTGCGCTTTTTTTATGCGGCTTGCCTCCTCGCCTGACATTTTGAAATGTCCGCCGAGTGGGGCTGGCTTGCGGTGAATCGTCGGGCATTTTTGGACATATCAGAAGATAGGGCTTTAAAGTCGAATTCATTTATAACTGTCAAAAGTTTTCTTGCTGCCAGTTTTGCGGAAATCCCATCTCTTTTAATTGTCCTTTAGGGCAAGTATTTATCAGTGTCAAAAGATTTTTTTTGAATGTACTTTCTGGGGCAATAATATTGATAACATAAGTCATTGCACACAAACTTGCATATAGTGGTTCTTTGACAAATCCGGTGATTGTTGGTTTTTGTGCCTCGCGATTGTTCGTCCCTTGCGTAAGGGATAGTAGGTGTTGTTTGAACTTAAGGGAAGAGGAAAAAAATAATCTACCCGTCTGAATTGTTCTTTTTCTTATATGTTTCACTAAATTCTCCTTACGTAGCCCAGCTATGCGCGTCAAATTTAGCCAAACATATAAAAAAAATAACGGCTTCATTTGGGGTAGATTATTTTCTTCCTCTTCCCTAACGTAGCGATAGCGGAGTGGAGAGAGTGCCGGATAGCCCGACCCCCGACTGATAAGGAGGGGGATACGCCCAAATTATTATTCACTTCACTGGATTTGTCAAAGAACCCATATAGTTTGTACGGATAAATTTGCTTATTGGTGCTGCAAATGTAATGCTACTGAATCACTAAGGACACCAAAGACTCGAAAACTAAACAAACGTAGAGGAAACAAAGTTCATATAAGTAATTAATAATGAGGATTTTACATTAACTTAGTTTTCTTTTTTCGCTAATTTAGTTCATGTTCTTAGTGCGCTTAGTGGTTTCAGCATTACATGTATAGGACTACCAATTCCTGATACTGAGACCAGTAGAAAGTTAAAGAAATAACTAATGTCAAATTTTTAGTATACGTAACTATGGTGGTGGAAGAAGTGTATATCAGTAGAGGGTGTAGGTTTTTTCTCCATCAAATTCCCCACCAAATAAGCCCCACCACATCATTTTACTCAAATTAAAAATGTAAGCATTTTGTAATAAAACTAAGAAAATATATTGAGGTTATTCTTTGGTGCAAAATAAAAATTTCAATTTAGTATATTTCGCGGATGTATAAGCTGACTTGTGAATATATTAAGCCTCGTATCAAATAAATGACATTTATCTGACTTCTAACCCGAAATAAAATACCTACATTTGAGTATTCTAATGAAAAAACCGAAGAATTGACTTTGTGCCGTTGACGATCATCTTGGCATTTAGAATTTTACCTCAGTTATGGAGAAGTTTTTTTTTACTCGTTTACAGTATCGCTCCGGCGATTGGAATACCGACCAACGAATGCCCTCCAACATTCTCAATTCGTTGGTAGAATACACCACTATACCTGTGGATACGCAGGAGCGTGTGGTCGCATTGAGCAGCGACGAGATATTTGACTGCCCGTTTTGTTATATCAGCGGACACAAACTGGCAGAGTTTGACGATAAAGAACGCAGCAACTTTGAAAAGTATGTCAGAAATGGTGGTTTCGTCTTCGCGGACGACTGCAACCACGACATAGACGGCTTATTTGCCAAATCCTTTGAACAACAGATGGCGACGATTTTTGGCGCAGATGCGCTGGAAAAAATACCGAACGACCACGAATTATACAGCAGTTTTTTTGAATTTAACGACGGACCACCCACCACATCTTACGAGCTAAACGGTTGGGGCGACGACCTCGTACACGACTACCTCAAAGCCATCAAAATAAACGGAAGAATCGGCGTTTTGTACAGTAATAAAGATTACGGTTGCGAATGGGATTATGAGTTCAAAAACAAACGCTGGCTCGCAAAAGATAACACACAATTTGCCATAAATATCATCGTATATGCGATGACTGCGTAAGGCGAGTTGCGAGTTATTGCGTTACGGGTTGGAAACTTGTAACTCGAAAACTCGCAACTCATAACTCGCACACACACTACAAACACTTATACCTATGATTGACGTAAAATTTGTTACCACTATCAACGAAGCACAGAAAGATGGCACACAGAAGCAAGTCTTTCTTGATGAACTTAATTCGTCGCAAGTGCTGAACATGATTACCCGTCGCTCTGCCGACGAATACACCGAATTTAGAGGTGGTTTTGCCATCAGCCAAAACGAAAAACCGTGGAACGTACCACGTCGGAAAAAAGAGGCAACCTACCTCTACGATGACCTTCACCATACCGCCCAATGGCTGACCGCACTTTCAGAAGTCATTGATTATGAGGAACATGAAACCTCTTTTTCTTGGTTGGATAAAGATGCCACACGCCTCGAAATCGACAAGAAAAACCGCCTCACCATAGAACATAAATCCAGTAGCAACAAACTTCGCGCACTCAAAGTAGATGCCAAAGAATTTGTCGCAAAAGTCCTTCAATCCAGCAAAAAACTCAATAAATTTATACGTGATTTAGACAATCGCATCAGCATGAAAACCGCCGAATCGCCCCACAATCCCGTCACCAAACGACTCCTTGACGTACAACAAAAACTCACCAGCCTCAAGCTCACCGACAAAATAAAACAACTCGAGAGGTCTGTACGGAAATTGTGAGTTCGTTATTCGTGTATTCGTTGTTCGTTATTCGTATATTCGTTATTCGTTGATTTGGTACTCGTTTTTTGTAAAAATATTTATATTTTGCGCAAGCAAAATACACACGAATAACGAATACACGAGTTAACGAATAACGAATACACGAATAACGAGTCAACGAATAACGAATAACGAATACACGAATCAACGAATAACGAATGAACGAAATCCAGCCGCTTCTCACCAAATTACAGGAACTTAAAAAAGAGATTCGCAAGGTTATCATTGGTCAGGAAGAGGTGATAGACCAATTGCTAGTGACATTTATTGCGGGTGGTCATACGCTACTCGAAGGCGTGCCGGGGCTTGCTAAGACGCTCATGGTCAGTGTTTTGGCGCAAGCCACTGACCTTGAATTTAAGCGCATCCAATTCACGCCCGACCTCATGCCCACCGACATCATCGGCACCGAAATTTTGCAAGAAAACCCTAACGGTCAACGCCAATTTCGATTCAATAAAGGACCGATTTTCGCCAATATCGTACTCGCCGACGAAATCAACCGCACGCCACCCAAGACCCAAGCTGCCCTACTCGAAGCTATGCAAGAACGCTCGGTCAGTTATGCTGGTACGACTTATCCGCTCGACGCGCCTTTTTTTATTTTAGCTACGCAAAACCCCATCGAACAAGCCGGAACTTTCCCTTTGCCGGAGGCGCAAACCGACCGTTTTATGTTGTTTGTGAAAATTAATTATCCAAGTGAAAATGAGGAAAAAAACATCTTAAAAAGTACGACAACCAATATGACACAAAAAATAAACCCCGTCATCAGTGCCAGCGAAATTAAGCAACTTCAGACCCTCGTTCGCGATGTTCATTTGAATGACGATACACTCGACTGGATAACGCGACTGATACGTAATACACGCCCACAAACAACTGATATTGAGGAAATTAAAATGAACGTGCAATGGGGCGCAGGACCTCGCGCCGGACAAAGTATCATCCTCGCTGCCAAAGCCTTTGCTTTATTGAATGGACGTTTCGCTGTCACGCATGATGATGTACGCACGATGACTTATCCGACCTTGCGCCACCGTATTTTACTCAATTTCAAAGCCGAAGCCGAGCGTATCACGACAGATGATATGATTGATATAATCGTAACCCAGACATTCCTGTCTGGCGAAAACATATAGACTCCCAGACAGGAACGTCTGAGTTACGTTATGCCCTAAAACTCACCTTGCATTTTGAAAATGCAAGGTGAGTTTTAGGGCGAGATGGCTGACAAATTAATAGGAGTACATACAATGAAAATTCACTCATTCACTCATTTAATATTTAAGCATTAAAGCATTTCAACATTTAAGCATTGACACCGTAGAAGGTTTGGAACTACTCGCACGCCAAGCGGTAGAGGGCTTACACTTGGGCTTGCACCAAAGCCGAAAAACGGGTTTCGGGCAAGAGTTTAGCCATTATCGCAACTACGAAACGGAAGATGATTTGCGCCTCTTAGATTGGAAACTCTACGCCCGTACAGACCGCTTCTACGTGCGACAAGCAGAGATACAAACGCAAGTGACAGTGCGATTTATCATAGACGCTAGTGCTTCGATGCTGCATGAAGATGAGGAAATTTCTAAGATTCAATTTGCACGATATATTGCCGCGACATTAGCATGGCTGGCGCAGCGACAAGGCGACGAAATCGGACTCTACGCACTGAATGACAACGAATTATATCAATGCACACCTCGACCTCACCGACAATTTTACCAATATTTTTTACACGAATTAATTAATATTTCCCCTACGGGAAAATTTCCCGAAAATAAAAATATACACGCTTTATTTGATACTCGTCCGCGCCGCGAAATAATTATTTTTCTGACTGATATGTACCAGTCGAATAATGAATTATTCGACACACTGAAGCAGCTCAATTCGATGGGAAATGAGGTGCTACTTTTTCATTTGATGGCAGCCAATGAGTTGGATTTTAACTTTAAAGGAACGCTCACTTTTCAAGATTTGGAGACAGGGAAAACCACCCAAGTCCACACCCGACAAGCGAAAGCCGACTATGGTATTCGCCTTCAAAATCACTTGAAAAACATTCGTGAAAAGATGTTGGGGATGAATATTCACTACGAAATATTTCGTATGGATGAGTCGGTGCGCGATGCTGTTCAGCGTTTTCTGAAACAGCGAATGAGAAGATAACAGGCATTTTCAAAATGCCTATTATCTTATATTTGACTGCAATTTCCGCTCGCGAAAAAACAAAAATAAAGGAAACGAAAAGGCAAAAGCCACCAAAAACGTCACAATCACATACAGCCACAATCGCTTCATTTTCAATCGAATACCTTCGACTATCATCCACATAAATGCCGCCGACGCACCTATTAAAAAATCCATCGTGAGCGAAGACGAAAGCGGCGTAGCCATACCGTCGGCTATAAATCTGCGGATAGTAAACGGCTCGTCGCCGTACATCATAAATTGCAGGTTATAATACCACGGCACTATCATACCCGCGACGGCGCAGAGCAAATAGAAAAACATTAATGGTGTCCATTTCATAGGTAAGAATGTTTGTTACTGGATTTTGAACATTAAGTAACTGGGAAATTAGGTAAGGAAAGACGAAAGCATAATTCGCTATTTATCAGCATAATAAAAATTGTAATAAAGTTAATTTTAAATAAAATGCAAACCAACGTAAATTATTGATAATGAGCGATTTACCTCACTACCCAGTTCCCCAATGTCCAAAGTCTGGTTGTTAAGAGAAGACGAAAAAATAACCTACCCGTTTAAATTGTTCTTTCACTTAGTACACTGTTTCACAAATTTATTTACTTTTTTGAGTATTTCTTTTAAAATGACTCTTCACCAAAAAATCCTTAAATACAGTGAGTATTCGCGTCATTTTTGATTCGATTCATTTCAAAATAAACGTCAAAAAATGTAAATAAATTTATAAAACAGTGTACTTAGTAACGAGCAAATAATAAGTTTACGATTTCGACGAGGTTATTATTTACTCGTTACTTAGTCGTTCATTTTTTTCTCGTTCACTTTTTTGTCTTCAAGACCTTTGGCATTTTCGTGTCAATGGGCGACTGCTCCTTCTTGCTATATTTTGCTTCTTCTTTGCTTAGTTCTTCGATGACTTTCTCGTATAATTTGTCGGCAACTGCTGCGTCACCCATCCACAAATCGAGATTGCGCTCCAAATCTTCCTTTGTAATATCGTGAATTTCATAAATGTGATTATAATAAATTGCCAACAAACTATCTTTTACATCCGTTCGGTTGGATTGCGCGATGGCTTCCGCGAAGTGAACGTCTTTGAGTATTTGTACCATTTTTTCCTGCGGAATATCAGGTTCTATTTTGGGTGTTGACTGCTGATTGCACGCCGCAAATGTAGCGATAAACAAGATTATACAAAACAAATGCGCTACCTTTGTCGTTGTTTTTTTTTGAGAAAAAGAAATATTTATTTTCATATTAAAATAGTCGATGGTCGATGGTCAATAGTCCGTATGAATCTTGCGATTTAATCCGGCTTTCAACTATGGTCTATGGACTGCGGACTATCGACTGATTATGTACGACAAGATACAAAACGAACTCCAAACGACCAATACGACCCTTGTTGCGGTGTCGAAAACGAAGCCAAATGAGGCGATTATGAATTTGTACGCACAAGGACAACGTATTTTTGGCGAAAATCGTGTGCAAGAGTTGGTCGAAAAACACGAGGCATTGCCCAAAGACATCGACTGGCATTTGATAGGACATTTGCAGACCAATAAGGTGAAATATATCGCGCCATTTGTGCGGATGATTCATTCGGTGGATAGTCTAAAATTGCTAAAAGAAATCAACAAACAAGCTGCTAAAAATGAACGTGTGATTGATTGTTTATTGCAAATGGACATTGCGGACGAATCAACGAAGTTTGGTTTGGATGAATCGGAAGTCCTTGATTTATTGCGTTCTACGGAGTTTAAAAAAATGCAACATATACGTATTGTAGGCGTGATGGGTATGGCGACATTTACACCTGATACAGCTCAAGTTCGCGACGAATTTCGCCAATTGGCAGCTATTTCTAAGCAACTAAAAGGTGATTTTTTCGGAGAAAACGAAGCCTTCAAAGAAATCTCAATGGGCATGTCGGGCGATTACCAAATTGCAGTAGCTGAGGGGAGTACGATGGTGCGGATTGGGAGTTTATTATTTGGTGGGCGGACATAATGCGATTTTGTAAAAAAAACCTTATATTTGTATGGTATAAAATTAATAATATGCAGAGTTTACAACTTCCACTTTCTAATGTGCAAATGGAATTGCTCAAATTGTATTCTACCAATTTGAGTGAGGAAGATTTGCAGGAATTAAAATCATTGCTTTCGAATTTCTATGCGAAAAAATCTATAGAAGAAGCTAATCAAATTTGGGATAAAAAAGGTTTTTCTGATGATTTAATGGATGAATGGCTAAAAGAGGACAGCTAATATTAAAGTAGTATTAGATACAAACGTCTTGTTAGTTAGTATTTCTGATAGGTCAAAACACCATTGGATATATGATTACCTTATAAGAAGAAAATATGAAATTTGTATTTCTAATCAAATAATCACCGAATATGAGGAGATTATTGGTAGAAGATGGCATCCAAGTGTTGCAAAATCAGTGATGAGAACACTTCTTGAACTCCCAAATATTCACTTCACGGCAGTATATTTCAATCTAAATTTAATTCCTAATGATCCGGATGACAATAAATTTGCAGACTGTGCATTTGCAAGTAATTGTAAATATATCGTAACAGAAGACAAACATTTTAACGCTCTAAATCAAATCCTCTTTCCAAGAATCGAAGTATGGAACATGGAGAAATTCAAACAAGAACTCTATGAATCGCCTGCTTAATTATTAAGATAAAATTTCCTCTCAAACTCACCTTGCATTTTGAAAATGCAAGGTGAGTTTGAGAGGGCAAATTACGGACAAGAACACCGTCATTCGTCGGTAAAAGTTGTCTGTGTTACGTATATTATGACCACAGCCATTATCGGACTCGGACTTATCGGCGGCTCTATTGCATTGGAGTGTAAAGCCTTGAACCACAATGTAATCGGTGTTGATAAAAGCCCCGACCACCAAAGCCAAGCTCTCGAACTCGGCTTAGTAGATAGCGTTGAAACCCTCGAAGTTGCTGCCCAAAAAGCGGATATTATTGTGTTGGCAATTCCGGTGAATCACATCGAAATGCTACTACCTGATTTGTTAAATAAAATACATTCTAAAGCCGTTGTAATAGATGTAGGTTCGACGAAAAAAGCGATTTGCGAAGCAGTAAAAGAACATCCGCGACGCGGGCGTTTTGTCGCAGGACACCCGTTGGCAGGAACGGAATTTTCTGGTCCGACAGCAGCACATTTAGATTTGTTTCGTGGCAAAAAGAACCTAATTTGTGAGGAAGAATCGAGCGATGAAGATGCGCTGGACGCTGCGCTCGTGCTATTTAATAACATCGGTTTGCAGAGTATGTTTATGAATCCTGAGAACCATGATAAGCACCTCGCGTATGTGTCGCATCTGTCGCATGTGAGTTCGTTTATGTTGGGACTCACGGTGTTAGATATAGAAAAAGACCAAAAACAAATTCATAATCTGGCGAGTACGGGTTTTCAATCGACGGTGCGTTTGGCGAAAAGTTCGCCGCAAACGTGGGCGCCGATTTTTGATAAAAATTCGGAATATCTCGTCGAATCGCTGGATAGTTATATTGATTATTTGACGAAATTTAAAACCGCCATCGAAAACGGCGATAAGGAAACCGCTATGGGAATGATGGTGCAAGCCAACGATATTAAGCGTGTACTAAATGGTATCCGTTTGAATGTCGTGAAATTGAGCTAAGGGAAGACGAAAAAAATAATCTACCCGTCTGAATTGTTCTTTTTCTTATATGTTTCACTAAATTTTCCTTACGTAGCCTAGCTATGCGCGTCAAATTTAGCCAAACATATAAAAAAAATAACGGCTTCATTTGGGGTAGATTATTTTCTTCCTCTTCCCTAACCTAATGCCTACGATGTAGAGAAAATTCATGAATTTTCTCTACATCGTAGCTGGATGCGAGGTATTTATTTTCTTTCACTTACTTACACTTACACTTCAATTTACACTCAATCTTAATACTTACACAAAATGAAGCAAACACAGGAATTTGAGAGTAACGAACTAATAGATAGGTTGCCACCGCATCTGAAGCAATTTATCAAACCACAAAACTATGAGGAATACACACCGATTAATCAGGCAGTTTGGCGACATGTGATGCGGAAAAACGTACGTTTTCTTTCCAAGACGGCTCATGCGTCTTACATAGGTGGGCTGAAAAGTACAGGGATTGGGATAGAGCAGATACCGAGTATGTACGGCATGAATCGGATTTTGAAGGAAATCGGATGGGCTGCGGTGGCGGTAGATGGGTTTATTCCGCCAAATGCCTTCATGGAATTTCAGGCGTACAAAGTCTTGGTGATTGCTTCGGATATTCGCCAACTCGAACATATCGAATACACACCTGCACCCGACATCATCCACGAATCGGCGGGTCATGCACCGATTATTGCCAATCCTGATTATGCCGAATATTTGCGGCGATTAGGTGCTGTTGGGGCGAAGGCGATTATGTCGAAACACGATATGGATTTGTATGAGGCGGTACGAAAATTGTCGATTTTGAAGGAAGCGGAAGGAACGCCACAAGCTGATATTGAAAGGGCGACAGCAGAGGTGGGGCGTTTGCAAGAAATGGAAGTTGAGTTTTCGGAGATGGCGCAAATGCGGAATTTGCAGTGGTGGAGCGTGGAGTACGGGCTGATTGGTGAGATGGAAAATCCGAAGATTTATGGGGCGGGCTTATTGTCGTCTATCGGAGAAAGCAAGTGGTGTATGAGCGATGAGGTGAAGAAGTTGCCCTACTCAATTGGGGCAGCCAAGCAAGGTTTTGATATTACGCAGCCACAACCACAGTTGTTTGTGACACCCGATTTTTCGTATTTGATGGAGGTTTTGGAGGAGTTTGCAAATACCTTGAGTATGCGTAAAGGCGGTGGTAGAGGCGTCCAAAAACTCATCGAATCAGACATGGTCGGTACGATTGAATTGAATACGGGATTACAGATTTCGGGTAAGTTTGTGCGCACTATTCTCAATGAAGATGGCAAGGTCGTGTTCTTCAAAACGGAAGGAGCTACTGCCTTAGCTTATAGGGAGAAAGAGTTGATTGGTCATGGTATTGAAGACCACCCGAATGGCTTTAGTTCGCCGCTTGGGAAGCTAAAAAATATCAATCTTGCGATTGAAGATATGGGACCCGTAGACCTAAAAGCATACAGTTTTTATGACGGGAAATGGCTGTCTTTTGAATTTGAAAGCGGTATCAAAGTGGAAGGCTTGAATGTGACGGGTATCCGTAATTTGCAAGGAAAATTGATGCTCATTCGTCTGGAAAATTGTACGGTGACGTACAAGGATGAATTTTTGTACCTGCCTGAATATGGTGTGTTTGATATGGTGGTGGGCAGCAACGTGGTGTCGGCTTGTGCAGGTGCTGCGGATTATCATTCGTTTTCAAGCTTGTACGGCGTTTCAGAAACGCTGACCGTACAGACCGAAAAAACTGCCAAAATGCAACAATTGGAAACGCATTATCAAACCATCAGAACGCTACGCGAAAACAAGCAAGAAAATGATGCTTTGCTACGCAAAATATTTGACCAAGTGCAGAATGATTATTCGGGGGAATGGTTGCTGTCACTTGAAATATTGGAAATTAGCGGAGATGATGTGTTGAATGATGAAATTCGCGCTTACCTTGTTCATTTAGCGGAAGTTCAACCTAGATCCAAAACATTAATTTTAGAAGGTATCGAAATGATTAGTATGAAGGCGGTGACTGTTTGATTTTTACATTAAAAACTTAAAATTTACTCATGAGTACAGCTGCGATAGTTATTGTATTTTCGATAGTACTACCGATTCTTTTGTTGTTGTTTTTCATTTATCAATATAATTCAAATGTAAAAGACATTGAGTACGACCAGCATTTGATCACAGATAAAGGATTATTGGAAATGATAGCTGGGCAGCCGGGCGGTGTTGTTAGTCTCAAACAATTGGTGGAAGTCACGCCTTTGACGAAAAAGCAAGTGCGATTTAGGTTGATGTATTTTCAGGGGCAAGGCTTGGTGAAATATAGCCACGACACGCGAATGAAGGCTTATTATTCGCTGACTGCGCCGATTGATGAACGTCCTGCGCCACCACTTTCGGATAAACCTTTTTTGACGGTAGAGGATATTTTAACGTTATTCAAACACCATGACTACCAACTCACGTTGCAAAAAATCTGCATGAATACGGGCTTGCCTATCGTAGTGATTAAGCGAGAATTGAAGTATTTTACCAAAGAAAATATCGTTAAAATGCTCTACACGTATGGCGCAGATGGCGCAACAACGTCCAAAACCTATATTCTCGAAGAACCCTACCGCAGCAACCCAGATATTTTTATGGAAAAACAGGAGGAGATTGATTTTGAATTGGAGGAATTGTTGGAGGAGGAGATGGTGCGGGTTAGGAGGGGTGATTAGTTTATCATTCGATTTTGATGCGTTTGCTTTCTTTTCAAAAATCGCTTTTCATTTTTTTAAATTAAAATCATTGAAAACACTATCTTTACAAATTATTTTGCGTTAGATAATTTGTAGATAAACAAAATACGCTGCTACTCAAACCTATAAGGTTTTGAAAACCTTATAGGTTTTCGCTTGATTATCAGTTTTTTATGACGTTAGGGAAGACGAAAAAAATAATCTATCCGTCTGAATTGTTCTTTTTCTTATATGTTTCACTAAATTTTCCTTAGTGAAAGAAAATAAATAACTTGCCCCATTATGCTTGTTTTTTCCCTTCTAAAAAACACAAAAAATAGTTCCGTAGCTATGGCTATGCAACGATTTTTTGAATTCTTTAGAAGAAAAAATTACGGCGCATTATGGAACAATTTATTTAATTTCTTTCACTTACGTAGCTCGGCTATGCGCGTCAAATTTAGCCAAACATAAAAAAAAATAACTTCTTCATTTGAGGTAGATTATTTTCTTCCTCTTCCCTAAAGACGAATAAACGAATACAAGAGTAAAAGAATCACAAACAATATGTTCGATAATTTATCAGATAAGCTCGAATTAGCCTTCAAAGACCTCTCAGGTCAGGGGAAAATTACGGAAATAAACATTGCCAATTCGGTCAAAGAAATTCGTCGCGCACTCGTCAGTGCGGATGTGAATTACAAGATTGCGAAGGAATTTACCGACAAGGTAAAAGAACAGGCATTGGGCGAAAAAAACGTCTTGAAGTCGGTCAGTCCAGGGCAATTGATGGTCAAAATAGTGCAGGACGAACTCATCGAATTGATGGGCGGTCAGAGTGTTGGTATCAATATAAAAGCCAATCCGGGTATCATCCTCATTTCGGGTTTGCAGGGTTCAGGTAAGACGACTTTTTCGGCAAAATTGGCGAAATATCTCAAAGAGAAAAAGAGCAAAACGCCCCTCATGGTGGCGTGCGATGTATATCGTCCGGCGGCTGTAAATCAGTTGGAAGTCTTGGGAGAGCAGATAGGCGTGCCGGTCTATAAAAACTTAGAGAGTAATGACCCCGTGCAGATTGCTCAAGAAGCCATAAAAATGGCGAAAGGCAAGCACGATGTCGTGATTGTAGATACGGCTGGACGCCTGGCAGTGGACGAGGCGATGATGACTGAAATCGGCAATATCAAAGTCGGTATCAACCCAACGGAGACGCTTTTTGTGGTGGATTCGATGACTGGACAGGATGCTGTCAATACGGCAAAAGCCTTCAACGATATTATTAATTTTGACGGCGTAGTACTCACCAAACTCGATGGTGATACGCGCGGTGGTGCGGCTTTGACAATCAAATATACGGTCGGAAAGCCCATCAAATTTGTGAGTACAGGTGAGACGCTTGAAACAATTGATGTTTTTCACCCGGACAGGATGGCGCAGCGTATCTTGGGTATGGGTGATATTGTTTCTTTTGTAGAAAAAGCACAAGAACAATTTGACGAAAAAGAAGCCGCAAGACTCGAAAAGAAAATTCGTAAAAATAAGTTTGATTTCAATGATTTTAAGTCCCAAATTGCCCAAATCAAACGCATGGGTAATATCAAAGACTTGATGAAAATGATACCGGGATTTAGTAAGGTTGCCAAGCAAGTCGGCGAGATAGATGATAGTGCTTTCAATAAAGTAGAAGCCATCATTGACTCCATGACACCCTATGAACGCGAGCATCCCGAAGCCATTAATACAAGCCGAAAAAATCGCCTCGCTAAAGGTAGCGGCAACGGAATTATTGAAGTCAATCAGTTTTTAAAGCAATTTGATGAGATGCGAAAAATGATGCACCAATTTACCAAACAACACGATAAACAACACGGCGGCGGTGCGAGAGCTACGCCTTCGCGCCTTGCGAAGCGCAAAGGGTTGAGAAAGAAGAAGAAAAGGAGGTAACCGCGTGTATAAAAAACTATAGAATAGGACTGGTCGCCTGTAATCATGCTAAATATCTCGTTGTTAAACTTGCTAAAATTCACAAAAATGTATAACTTGTAAAATGAACGAATATAAAAACGAATTGAAACCACGTATTGATTATGATGGGTTTTGGAAACGATTGATTTTAACGTTTTTTGAAGAGTTTTTGGACTTTTTTCTTCCAAATTTATTGCTTGACGTGGATTTGAACAAGCCACCAGAATTTTTGGAACAGGAACTTGCTACTATCATTCCAAAGCAAACAGCTAAAGGGCGCATGTCGGTGGATAAGTTGCTCAAATTTTGGACGAAAAACGGTGAGGATAAGCATATTTTTGTACATATTGAAGTACAGTCGTCTAGAGAATTAGGTTTTACGGAGCGAGCGTTCAAATATTTTTACCGAATCTATGACAAGAACGGAAAACTAATTACGACGATTGCCATTTATACGCACGATGATGTACCCGATAAATACGACCGGTTTGAGTACAATTATCAGGGAACGGAGTTGACATACAAATTCAACACATATCTTGTGAGAGATGCTGACGAAAAAAAACTCGAAGCATCCGATAATATGTTTGCACTCGTGATATTGGCTTGTAAATACGCTAATTATACCCAAAATGATGTAGAACTGCGACGTAAGTTCAAGTTGAAATTATTCAGACTTGCAATAACGCGAGGTTATTCACGGGAAGAAATAGAGGCATTGGTTAGTTTTATTGACTTTGTGGTGTATTTGCCGCCAAAAATGAATACAAAACTTAAAGTTGACTTTGTAAAAGAATTTAAGAAAGAAAAAGAAGACATGGAAAAAAATTATATTGTATCGCCTACATTCGATGAAATTTTGCTTGAACTGATGAGTGATAAGCAAAAAAAGGAGATTGCTGTTGCAAAAAAAGCTGCGGAAAAAGCTGCAAAGATAACTGCAGAAAAAGCTGCAAAGATAACTGCGGAAAAAGCGATGAAAATAGCTATGCGTGCAGAGATTAAAAAGCAAAGAAAAAAAGCAATCGAAGAGCAAAGAAAAGCAATCGAAGAGCAAAGAAAAGCAATCGAAGAAGAGCAAAGAAAAGCAGCAGAAGAGCAAAGAAAAGCAATCGAAGAAGAGCAAAGAAAAGCAGCAGAAGAGCAAAGAAAAGCAATCGAAGAAGAGCAAAGAAAAGCAGCAGAAGAGCAAAGAAAAGCAGCAGAAGAGCAAAGAAAAGCAATCGAAGAGCAAAGAAAAGCAGCAGAAGAGCAGAGAAAAGCAAGATTGGAAAGTGTCCGCAAGCTCATTATATCAGGAGTATTTGACTTATCTGAAATTGTCGAAATCACGGGTATTCCCATGGAAGAAGTACTGAAAGTCAAAGCTAAAATAGGCGAACAGGGTTGATAGTTCGTAGTCCACAATAAGATACAAAACTCATTACGAACTACGAACTCCAAAAATCTGAGTTTATTTTTGTGTCATTCCTTAACCCTTCAAAATATCATGTCCCATCTTATCGCGTTTTGTCTTCAGATAGGTTTCGTTATGCTTATTGGCTTCGGCTTCGATATGCACATTATCAACCACCTCCAATCCATAACCGACCAATCCGATGCGTTTTTTCGGATTATTGCTCATCAATTTCATCTTGGAAACGCCCAAATCGCGTAGAATCTGCGCACCTACGCCGTAGTCGCGTTCATCGGGTCGAAAGCCGAGTTTTTCATTGGCTTCTACGGTGTCAAGACCTTCTTCTTGCAGCTTATATGCCTTCAACTTATTGAGCAAACCAATGCCGCGCCCCTCTTGTCGCATATATAACACCACGCCTTTTCCTTCCCTCTCCACCAACTCCATCGCCTTATGCAATTGGTCGCCACAATCACAACGAAGTGAGCCTAAAACATCGCCCGTTTCGCAGGATGAGTGTACCCGCACGAGAATGGCTTCGTCCTTTTCCCAACGCCCTTTGACGAGTGCCAAATGTACTTCGTTGGTCGTCAACTGACGAAAAGTAATCAGCTCAAAATTACCATATTTTGTCGGCATCTGCACGGCAACATCTCGCTTGATAATTGTTTCATTTTCAATGCGATACGCCACTAAGTCTTTGATAGCAATAATTTTTAAATCAAATTTTTCGGCTATCTTATAGAGGTCTGGCAAACGTGCCATTGTGCCATCTTCATTCAGGATTTCGACCAAGACACCTGCCGGATAATAACCCGCCATCTTCGCCAAATCAATCGCCGCCTCCGTATGTCCGGTACGACGCAATACGCCCCCGCGTTTTGCCCGCAAAGGAAAAATATGACCAGGACGTGCAAAGTCCGACGACTTCGCCTTTGGGTCAATCATCGCACGGATGCCCGTAGCGCGATCGTATGCGGAGATACCCGTCGTGCAGCCCTGCCCGAGTAGGTCAATCGACACGGTAAACGCCGTCTCGTGCAGTGCGGTATTATCGCTCACCATCGGGTACAGTTGCAGCTCATCGCAACGGTCTTCGATAACCGGGGTGCAAATCAAGCCACGCCCTTGCGTTGCCATAAAATTGATAATTTCGGGCGTTACGCACTCCGCCGCACAGATAAAATCACCTTCATTTTCGCGGTCTTCGTCGTCCACTACTATGATAACTTTTCCGGCTTTAATGTCCGCTATGGCTTCTTCTATTGTATTTAATTTATCTTTCATGTGTCGTGATTGGTTTGATGGGGATTACGATTTATTTTTAATAGCTTCCATTGCAGTTTTGAAATCAACAGCAATGTCGGGATTTTCATAATAGGCTTTTACACGTTTTCTATTTTCCTCAATTTGCCACTGCGGAATATCCGTCTCATGCCCGTTTCCATTCGATGAGAGTACATCAAATAAGTAGTGGGACAAAAATAGGCTTACAATTTTGACGTGGTTATTTTTTCGATATTTTTTCTTACAAAAACCGCACATAGCCTACGCTACAGCCTGTCCCGTACTTGATTCGGGATAAGGATTTTTGTAGGGAAAA